>Ga0207929_1000021_pt1 | contig 88758 bp, 69 predicted proteins | sample NGESurdeep072012_FD_184466 | JGI IMG/M metagenome (GOLD analysis project Ga0207929, IMG submission 184466) | Arctic peat soil microbial communities from Barrow, Alaska - NGEE Surface sample 53-1 deep-072012 (SPAdes) | ecosystem: Environmental > Terrestrial > Soil > Wetlands > Peat ... | reverse complement strand
CGGTCAGGGTGCCAGGCGACGATACCGTCTGCCTCGCCGCGTTCGATGCGCTTGATCATTTGCGTATAGACCGGTCGTCCGGGTGCCTTGGCACTCATCTTCTCTTCGAGCCATTCTATAATTTCGACTTCTGGCGTGTCGTCGAAGATGCGCTTGATCTCATCGATCTGAGCGGGGATTGAGAGTGCTTGACGCTCCTCCCCCTCCGAGGATTTGCGGCAATATGCGAAGTATTTCATGGAGAAGTGGCGGGGCGGGCGTTGTGGTTCATCCCCACGTCCCCACATCTACCCGCTTTTGTTGGTAATTGGCAGCGCGTGACCAAGACGCCGCCTGAGACTCCGGACTCTACCGCGCCATCCAAAATCGCGCGAATCGGCGTTGGGGACAGCGCGGTCTGTTCATGATGCGCGAACGATCCGAATTCGCTAGGCGAAGTTCGAACGTTCAGAGCGATAGGCCCTCGCATAGCGCCCAGGTATCGCTCGGGTACTCTGCATCCATGGATGACCAGAACGACCGACCGAAGGTGCCGACCGTCTCGCGCATCTGTGGCGACACGCTAATAGAGCTTGTATACGATCCCGAGGCGCGGACGACCGAATTCATAATCGGTCGTTCGGACGGCTGGCGGCGTGCGAGAGCCTTCGATGCTCCCACCGGGGAAACGCTCGTGCCGTATGCGCCGGCAAACAATCTCATCGCCCACGAATGCGTGATGCTCCCGGGCGGTCCCGCCGACTATGGCACCAAGGAAGAGCTGCTCCGTGATCTAGAAGCTTATCTCCATCGCTATGTCGACCTTTCACCCTTGTTTGAACGCATCGCCGCTCACTACATCCTCCTCACCTGGGTCCACGACGCTTTCAATGAGCTACCGTACCTGCGGCTCAAAGGCGACTACGGCTCGGGGAAGACTCGCGCCCTGATCGCACTCGGCTCCGTGGCGTACAAGGGATTCTTCGCTTCGGGCGCCTCCACCGTATCGCCGATATTTCACACGCTCGACAGCTTCGGCGGCACGCTCGTACTCGACGAGGCGGACCTGCGGTTTTCAGACAAGACGGCGGACCTCGTCAAAATCCTCAACAACGGAACGGTGCGGGGCTTGCCTGTCCTTCGCACACTCACCAACCGGCACAAGGAGTTCAGCCCCGCGGCCTTTTCGGTCTTCGGTCCCAAGATCATCGCCATGCGGGGGACGTTCCGCGACCAGGCGCTCGAAAGCCGGTTCCTCACCGAACAGATGGGTGTCCGAACCTTGCGCCCCGACATCCCGATCCAGCTGCCGGCCAGCCTCAAGTCCGACGCGCTGGACTTGCGCAACCGTTTGCTCGATTTTCGACTAAGGAATTTGTCCTCGATCTCAAGCAATTCCGAACGCGTTATCGCCGGTATCGATCCGCGTCTCAATCAGACGGCGCTGTCACTGCTCTCTCTTGTCGACGATCCCGAGCTCCGCGATGAGATCGCAACGATGCTGCGCGAACAGCACCGCACACTCTCCGCAACACGCGCCGAAAGCAGTGAGGCACGGATTGTTGGCGCTCTTCACAGAGCGTTTGCCAACGGCGACCGATCAAGTGTGTCCCTGCGTGAAGTTGCGCAACTTGCAAACGCCGGCGAGGACGAATTGGACACCCCGCTATCGCCTCGGGACGCGGGACGAACCCTGCGCGGGCTCGGAATTCCGCTCCACAAGAGTCACGGAGACATCGTTGTGCCAGGTAGCGGACGGAGTGCGGTTGAAGCCGTCGCCGAACGACTTGCATTCGGTGTAAAGTGAGTTGCAATGCAGAAGTTGACATATTGTAGTAGGGTGTTCTCATCTGCCGAATTTTGGAATATCGCCGTCGGCGATATTCCCTCGCATGTACCAGGCCAACCTGGCTTGAGACCATGCCTTGGCAGCCCCTATGCCGTACCCCTGCCGTCTACGTCCATACCGCAAAGCCGCCGCGCTCTCGCAGCGCGATTTGGGGCTGCTCCTAGGTCTGGCCTCCCAAAGCAGCGTCTCCGAATACGAAGCCGCCCTTAAACGTCCGAGCCTAGCCACCGTCGTCGCCAGCGAAATCCTCTTCGGTGTCCCGGCCCGGGATATCTTCCCGGCGCTGTACGAGGAGATTCGAAGCGACCTTGTGACTCGAGCGAAAGACCTGCCACGGCCTAAGTCAGGAAAGCCACTTGCCGGCCTGACCGCACTTCTCGACCGCCTTATCCCTAGCCACTCAACGTCATGAACGATTCCGAACCTCTCGCAGTTCTCGCCATCCATCCCACGTCCCGCGGCTTCGGATGGATACTCTTCGAAGGTCCATCCTCGCCCTTCGACTGGGGCACAGTCGATGTCGAAGACGACAAACACGCGGGCACGCTGACGCGCGTCGCGGAACTCATCAAGAAAAGTCAGCCGGACGTGATCGCGCTTGAAGCTTTCGACGACGATGCCGCCCGCCGTGCTCCTCGCATCCAGCTCATCGGCAAGGACATCGCCGAGTTAGCCAAGAAGAAGGGCATAGAGGTAGCGATCCTCTCTCTCGCGGCGATCCGCACCGCGTTTGCTGCCTCGGGTGCCAGGACCAGAGAAGAGATCGCCGAAGCGATTGCGCGCCACATTGAACCTCTTCGACACCGCCTACCTCAGCCGCGGAAGATCTGGGTTGGCGAGCATCCCAGCCTGTCGATCTTCAGCGCGGCGGCCTGCGCTCTTGCATACTACGCAAGCCGCGCAAGCTCCTGAACTCTGCGCAAACCCCGCTCCTCCCGCGCATCCGGGAGCGTCGGAATGGTCCGGCGCTCCCGCCATGCACGGGAGACAATTCATGAGCGCTGTTCTTTCGAAACCTAATGTCTATGAGTCCGTCACCGCTAAAATCGTTGCTGCTATCGAGGCGGGAGTGGAAAAGAGCCAGCGGCCCTGGCACGCGCCAGCGCTTCTCGCACCCATGAATGCCTCTACCTCTTCGAACTATCGGGGAATCAATGTTTTAGCCCTCTGGATCGAGGCGATGGGACGTGGATATCAGACCAGCCAATGGGCCAGCTACAAACAGTGGCAAGACCTCGGCGCGCAAGTTCGCAAGGGCGAGCGCGGTTCTCTAATTGTGTTCTACAAGCGGCTCGAAGAGCGCCCGACCGAGGAAGAGGACAATACCGACGTTCAACTGCGATTTGTCGCCCGAGCGTCCCATGTTTTCAACGTTCAACAGGTTGACGGCTTCGATCCACCTCCGGTCGAGCGCCCTGATGCCTTCCAGGCTCACCAGCAGGCCGAAGCATTCATCGAGGCCGTTGGCGCCAGGATTGAGCATGGGTTTCGGGTGGCCCGATACCGGCGCGATCTCGACAACATCGAGATGCCGGCACGGTCTTGGTTCGTGGGAACTGACACCCGCTCACCGCTTGAAAGCTACTACGGCGTCCTCCTCCATGAACTGACGCACTGGACGGGGCCGCTGCACCGACTGGGCCGGGACATGGGCAAGCGCTTCGGAGACGATGCGTATGCGATGGAGGAACTCGTGGCAGAACTAGGAGCGGCGTTTGCCTGCTCAGCACTTGGGATCACCAGCGAGCCCCGTGCCGACCACGCCGCCTATGTCTCGTCCTGGCTCAATGTCCTCAAGCGTGATCCGAAGGCCATCTTCACGGCAGCCAGCAAGGCGCAGGAAGCCTTCGAGCACTTGGCCTATCTCGCGACACGAAACGGCAATCCCTGACTTCACCGGCCCCCAATGGGGCCGGTTTCTTTGCCATTCCCGTTGTCGGAGGCGGCGTTGGCGGGCAACCAATGATGCGCCTGGTGGAAGGTGGTGGCGAACGCCGCCTTATTGGTGATGGGTGCAAAGGTCGCTAGGCGCTGCCAATATTTTACTCCTTAGACCTTAAACGTCCGATCGAAAATATTCTTGTCGTCGTATGCCCCAGAGTCCTGCTCATACCTCACGTCAGCAGCTCTCACTTCGAAACGGCGATCGCCGGCCGTGAAGTAGTAGATACGGGGCATGCTGCCTTCACCTTGGGCAAAGTTGTCACAAATAAAATCGGTCGCTATCGACAGGAATTCTACTCCCTCGAAAAGCAGGCACACCCTCGTATCGTAGCCAAACTCCCTCGTGCTCATAAGCAGGAAAGTACTGTGAGTTGGAGTATAGCTCCAAACCACAAATCGCCTACCTAGTGCCACATCTCTGATGGTCATCACGGTCGAAATGTATAGCCATTGCTCAATGACGCTGATTGTTTCTGGGCGATGAGGGAAGACAAATTATTGATCTCTGTCGCGAAATTGCGGAACGCGCCAAATGACCCAACATAAGCCATGTTCAGCAGAGCGTTTCCGCTTGTCACGCGGCTGATATCGTGCCCAAAGTAGTCGTCGATGGTGCCTCGGAAGAATGCCACATCGCAAATTTCCTCGGTCAGTTCTGTTTTTTTAGGTAGCGGAATATTCTCATTGTTTAACGTCACTAGTGCTTGAACAAACCGCAACGCATTCTCGTTACTATTTCGAGCGATGTCCCAAATCGTTCGAAGTGAGGCGCTTACATAGTTCGCCGGCCTGACGGTATTGGTGAGTCTGATTCTGGTATTTGCAATATCCATATCCGCAATGCGATACGTGTCAATAAGCCGGACGAGTGGGCGTGTTCCCCAGCCGCGATTATTCCTCGAAAGGGTTAGCTGGCGCGAAGAGGTACCCGGCACCCGAAGGGCCAATTCACCCGTCAATTTTATGGATTGATAGCCCGGATTTACTTGTTGAAGTGCCAACACTTGTCCAAATGCTCGTGTGGCCCGCAGTCCGATTCCTTTTGTGGTGGTTGCCATGAGAGATTCAGCGCCCCCCGTTAGTTAGCAACTGCCGCTCAAGCTCTTGGAGTTGCTTGAGAAGGTCCTGTTGAGCGTTCATGGCTTTAAGTTCAGAACTCGTGAGTTCTCGGGCGTTTCGGCCAATCGCCTGCCACTGTCCATTGCCGCGATAGAGCCATGTGTTTTTGACATTGCCACGTTGAATCTGGAATTGAATTTGCCCTGGGCGCTGAGACGGATTGGGATTTTCGACATCGAGACGCGCGCCTTTCAATTCCCTGGGTCCGTTTGGACGAGCCTTCCACACCGTCCGGGACGATGTCTGGGCATAGTCTTTCCAATTGAAGGGATCATTTGGGTCGTGGGGGGTTCCGTACGTATCTGCGGGTGGGCGATAGTTTGTTAAATTGAGCGCAGAGCCATTCTCCGGCGCACTATTGTTCGGTCCTGTGGCAACCCAGACGCCAAGCCCAAGTAATCCGGCGCCAGCGAGATCGACGATCAGTTCGCCAACGGCGCAACCACCCAGCAAGCCCGGACCGGTTTCCCAGGTTACGGCCACACCGAGCGCACAGCCTTCGCCGATCTGTCCACTAGGATCGGATTCGTCTGTGGGATCATTTCCCACGTAGGTGTACCAATCAATATCGGGTCCATATCCAACCGGATCGGTTTCGCAGAAGCGGCCGAGGGCAACGCAATAGTAGCGAGCTCGGTAGTAGTAGAGGTTCGTCTCGGCGTCGTAACGCTGGCCGGTGAAGCGGAAGGGCACGCGCGCGGCGTTGACGAGAGGGTCAACGGAAACGCACGAAGCGGTTGCGACGAAGCAGTTGCCGGATGCGTCGTATGCATACGGACCCTCGACCAGGTTGCCGTTCACGTCCGACATGGAGACGACGCTGTTCTGGCGGTTGGCATGGAAGAAAGTCTTGGTAACAGGTGCGCCACCTTCGAACGGCGGCTGAATCATGGCAACATATTCGTCTATCGCCGGACCCGGCACAAAACGGCGGATGAGGCCACCGAACTGGCTGTATTCGCCGATCTCGGCATCGCTGGCATAGACGAAGCGCGTCGGGCCGTTGTCGGCGAAAGTTAGAGCCTTCACCGTGCGGCGTCCGAGCGGATCGGTGAGCGTTGTGAGATCCGCGTTGCCGTCAGCGGTGCGCGCGTGCACCAGCCGGTTCTCGGGATCGTGACCATAGGTCCAGGTGTCCGAGGTGAGGAGATTGCCGTTGCCGTCCCAGGTCAACGCGCCACCGTTCAACGATGGGTACTGGTTGAGCGGATTTACGGGCGCGTAGCTGTCGCTGGCGTTGGCGGGCGGCTGCCACAAATAGCTCGCGTTGGACGTGGCCTCAGAGGCCAGCTGATGCGCCGGGGAGAAGCTATTGGTGTAGGTCACGTCGTTGGTAGTGCCGGCGAAATCGTGCGCCAGCGTCAACAGGTCGTCTTCCGGCGACCAGGTGTAGGTGATCACGGCCCCACCTGTCCCGGCATATTGTAGTGACCTACGCCGCGCCTGATCGTCATAAAGGTACGAGGCCAATACTGTACCATCCGAGTCCGTCACGCTCGTCGGATGATTGAGAGCATCATAGACGTAGGTCGCGAAGTAGCCGTCTGGCCAGGTCAGACGCGTGCGGTTTCCGGCGGCATCCAGTTGCCAGGAAACATGCTCCGAGCCGCCACCGGCCAGCACTGTCTGAATGTCGTCGGTCTGGCGACCTGCGCTGTCGAAGATCGAAACCAACGCCTGGCCAGCCTCGTCTTCGACCTCAGCTACACGTCCGTCAACCGTATATGTCCAGGTGATGGCGTGGGCGTTGCTTTCGCTTGAGAGAGGGATGAACTTCTTCGCGATCCGATCGAGTGCATCGTAGTCATAGGTGAGCGTCTGCCCGGCCCGCGTGGTGCGCGAGACGGCATTGTCGTCGGTGTCATAGGCGAGGTCTTCGTGACTCGCATCGGCAAAGACAGTGCTGGCCAGACGGTCGAAGCCGTCATAGACGTAGTTCGTGACGTGGGTAGGACCGTTTGAATCGGTTATCGAAAGTAACTTTCCGTTGAGCGTGTAGGTGTTTGTCGTGTAGGCCTGCTGCGAACTCGTACCGAATGCGCGAAGTTCCTGGAGTGATTGGCCTGCAGCGTCGTAGATCGTCTTCGTGATGCGGTCGTTGCCGAACACGCCGGTCGTGCTCAGGCTGCAGGCGTCCAAGGGCAGTGAGGCGAACACAGCGGGATTCATGCGCACGGCCCCGCATAGAGGCCGGTCGTCGGCGTCATAGGAGAACTGAGTCACGCTTGTAGGCGTCGTTACCTTGATCTTATTGCCCGCCGCATCGTACGCGAACGTTACGGCCAGAGCAGCGGCGAAGTCCGATCCGGTGCCCGAAGTGGTCGTGCCGCGATCGGTCTCGGCCAGCTGGCCGTCGATATCGTAAATGTAATGCGTGGCCGGGCGCGGATTTACTCCCGCGCCATCCGGGTCGGCCTGGATGACAAAGGTTAGGCGGCGGTCCGCGTCCCAAACATAGTTCGAGATGTCCGTCACATCCGTGCGTGGTCCATCGATGGCGGTGATATTTCCTGCGGTGTCGAATGTGAAAGATGTCGTCAGGTTCAAACCGGAAGGATCGACGGAACCCGACTGTAATACGAACTTGTTGCCGGTGTTGTAGACGTAGCTCGTCACCAAGCTTTGGCTGGCAGATATCTTCTGCGTCTTGCCGGTCAGAAGCTTGAAGCTCGACCCTCCTGTGCCACTGAACGCGGTATAGGCCAGATCGGTTTGTGGGCAGACGCCGTCGGCAAGCTGACAGACAAGACTGGCATTCAAACCACCCAGAATCTGGGTCAGCAGTCCGCTGGCAGAGTCCAAACTGAACGCAGAGACGGTTCCGTTTCCTGCCGTCGAGGTTGCAGGCTTGTTGCAGGTCGCCAGATTGGCGCAATCCAGCACCGCAGTACCCTCGACATACGCCGTCGAGGTAACGATATCGGTGAGGCTGGAGCCGGGCTTGGCGTGCCGCGTGACCGTCAACATATTCGAGCGCACGTCGTAGGTCCGCGCGGCTGTGTTGCTCTCGGGATAGGTCGTCAGAATGAGACGTTCGAGATCGTCGTACTGATTCGTCGTGGTACGGCCGAGCGGATCGACGGCCTTCAACAAGCTGTTCCTGCGATCGAACCAATTGGTCGCGAGCGCCGCCATCGGATCGACCGTGTCCGACCGCTTGAGCAGCTCGTCGAACAATCCGCCGACAAAATACTGCGACTGATGCGCGAGCTTGTCGGTCAGCGACTTCACATGGAACAGATCGTCATAGGCGACTGTCTCGAATGCGTTGACCGTGTCCGACGGCGTGAACCAGCGTCGCAAGTGATAGAGTGGCCGCAACGGAAGCACGGGGTCCGGTGAATCTGCGGCGGCCACATAGCCATATCTACTTGGCTGTCCTGAGGGCGTCGTGGCGGTGAAGGTATTGCAAGCGAGGGTGGTGAACACAAACCCGACGCTGGGAATTTCGACAATCGGACAATCGGCTAGTCCATACGTTGATTGGCGGCCTGAATCGTCGGTGACTCCTGTGATGCGCCAGTCCCGATAAGTATCGCCAAGCGGATCGCCCAACTGCAGAACGCTGAAGGTCAACGACCGGCCCAAACTGTTCGAAACCCCTGTCAGTACATAGTGCGGCGCCGTGATGTCCGAATTGTCGAACTGATATTGAAACGTCAGCTGGACACCGGTTGCAAATGACCAATTCGTCGGCTTGAACTTGGCGAGCCCCCAACAGACAAAAGCGGTATTGCTGGCGCATTGGTTGCCGGCGCCATTGAAGGACATGATGCTTCCGCCAGCATCGGTGTAGGTCAGTGCCACGGAGGTATAGTCAAAGACAAACAGAGCAGGATCGAAGAAGATCGGCGATGCAGAGCGCGCACCAGTCTGCGTGAGCCGTTCGGAGGAACCCGGCGGCGCGTGCAATGTACCGTCAGGCAAGCGCACGAACGTTACCTTCCTGGAGGGCAGACTGAGCGTGACGGCGTTGCTGATGAACTGCTGCCCGAGCCAATATGAAGCAAAGTCGCCGGTTAGCCGGCGGTCGAATGCGGGCGCGCGATACATATCGACGAGCGCAAAGATATCGGCAATTGCGGAGGATGCGTCGATCGCCGAGTTCAAGCCGAGAGATAAGAGCCCGTTGTTGTTGAGCTTAGCTGCGATTTCGTAGTTGTGGGCCCAACCCGCGCCCAGATGAGAAGACACGTCGTCGCCGGGTCCGTTGTAATTCAGCTGAAAACCTACAAAGAGATCCCCCGTGTACACTTCCCGAACGGAATCGTTGGAATTGTAGCGACGTTGGAACGGCAAGCTCATCGGAAAGTCGCCAGTACCCGCTACAATATCGGCAGGAGGCGTCAGATTGAGCGCGCCGTTTGCGGGGTCGACGCTCGCATATTTCTTCTGTTTGAGGCTGTAATCGGCTTCTCTCACGGATTGAACGGCTTGAGCGATCGGATCGCTCGCTTGCGCGCCGCTACTCCCTTTGACTCTCTCGTAGAGCAGAAGCCCCGACTTACCCGGCATATAGGCGTAGTCGGGGCCGACAATCAGATTGATGTTGCCAAGAAATGTGCCTGAGTGCCCGTCCGTTGGGATAATCAGGCTATATCCCTCGTCGGCGGCGGCTTGCAATGCGGGTCTGCGATCTGGCGTATCCAAGGATGAATTGGCGTTATAGTTGGTGAGCGATGGAATGACGGACGCCATATTCGCGCTTGGTACATTGATGAAGGTCCTGCCAGAGCGATTGGCGAGCACAAAGAGCCCGATGCCGGACTGTTGCTCCCAACCGTCTAACATCTGCTGGATGATGGAACCCTCCAGCATTGCCGAAAGGACTGATGATGTTTCGAAGGTCGCTGTGCGTCCAGCGGAATCGTTTACACGAGAGTTGGCGCTCGCAGTGTATTGAATCGTGAAGTTGGCGTTGGAAAAAGGGCCGCCGAGGTAAATCGCGAAAACAACGCCGAGTGTGTGATGACGCGTGATCGGCGTGCCGGCGATCTGTCCAAGCATGGCATGCATCGCGCTCTGTTGGACGATGAACTGGGCACCCACGGTTGATTGCTCGCGGAATTGATCCTCTTCACCCGCCCCATCCAACGGCAAATCCGAAAAGTGCGATTGATATGCCGGCGCGCTATCTCCCCAGCTCTGGATGATGCTCAGAGGCGCGTTCTCTTGCGGAATGTTTCCGGTAGCGGTGTCGTCGGCATAATGGCCGGCCAGCGCTACATAGGGATGATCGGCGGAGAGAAAGACCGTCGCCGGCAAATAGAAGCCGCCGTTGGGATCGTAAACGGCCGAGCAAGTCGCCGTGCAAGGCGCGGATGCAATCGTCACGCCGTCCGCTTGTACGACACGCGAATTGACGCCCGAGATAAACTCCTGTCCAAGCTGGATCCTTTTTCCGGCGAGTTCGTCGGCGTAGAAGAGTTGCGTTAGCTCAAGAAATTGGATCGTAAGTGTCGTCCGAAATTGATCGGGGATATCCCCCGTCCAGGTGTATTGTGCCGTCGACGCGTACGGCAGGCTCGCACCAATGGCAGGATTGTAGGTCGCATCGATTCGCGAGCCGCCTACGATGTCGTCAAGCCACGCATTGGGCTGGTTGGTGTGGATGTAGTTTTCAACATTTGTCGCCCAGGTCTGTAGCTGGCTGGCTATGCCGGATTCGTTGACGTGCTGAATTGAGGGAACGCCATGGAAGGTTCCGGCTGTGCTACCCGCCATCGCCGCTGAATTCGCCGTCGCACCGCAGGTAGGTGCGGAGGACGTTCCGCATTGCATCGCTGCCGCGATGTCAACGCCCGACTTGAACGTATGCGGCTTGAACGACGGGTCATAGAGATTACCGTTGGCGGCAACCCAGATGTGGGCCATCTGGAGGGGTGTGCCGGACGTTGGCAGATTGCCCGACAGGGTGTTGCAGTCGCTCGCGCCATTCACAATTGCCGGAATGCCGCCATCCGCGATGAACTGGCAAGCGGCCTGCGCATCAACATCGAACGTCTGCGTGCTTTGGTTGAGGTTCTTAATGAACCCGCTCCATTGGCCGAACTGCTGCGCCGATAGTGCAATGGTTCCGACCTGATAGTTGGCGGTGACACCTCCCTGGCGCAGAAGTTCCACCATCAGGTTCGCCTGATCGAACGCGGTGCCCGACTGCTCGATGAGCGCACCACGCGCACCTTTGCTTAGGCCGAAACGAAACTCGATCGCAATGTTGCTGCGGACATATTCGAAGACATTCTGCGTGTACTGTGCCGCGGAATACCGGCCTGCCCCGAGCGCGCGCGACAGGGTTTGAATCTCGGGCGGCCTCTGCGCCCAGGCGGCAACACCGTTTGTGTGCGTTGTACCGGAGCCGTATGCGCTCCAAGCGTCCGACGGTGTAACCAAAGGTGCGGTGACTAGGCTCTCGGATGGCAATGCCGCGAGTGACGGAATCGACGCGAAGAAGAACGCGATGCCAACAAGCACGATCAACCTGATGAGCCTGGTCCACATCATGCTTCTCATTTGCATGCCGACGCTCCGTTGCCCGGGTCTATTCACGGAACGGTCACCGACACGGTGCCAGTCGCGTTGTGACTGTGACCGTCCGTGATCGAATAGGAGAAGCCGTCGGCTCCGTGATAGCCGACGTTTGCGGTGTAGGTAACTGACGTTCCGCCGTTGATCACAACGGCGCCATGCGTCGGTGGCGTTGGGCTTCCGGTCACTGTAATGGTCAGCGGATCGTTGTCAGGATCGGTGTCGTTGAAACGCGGATCGAACGTCACAGCGCCTGAACTTGTAGTCGCGCTGTCGGCGATGGCTGTGGGCGCGCTGTTTGGCCCTGTGACGACGCTCGTGCGATTGCCCGCCGCGTCATAGCTATAGTTCATATTCGTCGAGCCGTAGTCGGCACCGACAAGTCGGCCTAAGGCGTCATAGTGATAGGTGGCCTCGGCGGCGGAGCACGCGCCTGCGAACAGACACATAAACGCGAGAGCGATGCAACAATTGGCGAACAACTGCGACCCTCCACATGAAGACGGATTGTACGCAACGCAGATAAACAGAACCTGTCTGCAAAAACAGCCAGAGTGCGTGAGCGAGCCAGCATTACACTGACTGCGCGATGAAGATCAGAGTAGAGCGAAAAACCAGAGCTCAAACATGCGCGGCACGCGCGCGAGCGGCATCATAGTCGGGCCTATCGTTTCTTCGGTCAAGGTGTCCGAAGTGGACGGTGTTGCGCCTCAAGACGATGTTTGGTGCAGGATGTAGCCCTCTCTTTGCGATCCGCTGCTAAACCAGATACGCCGCAGGCTTCGGAAATCCGTTGAACTCGCTCGTCACGGACAAGCTATAAGCCCCGGCATTCCGTACGATCACCTTGTCACCCACATCCATGTCCGCAGGCAGAAGCGCTTCTCGTGTGATCACATCGGGCGAGTCGCCGGTCGGGCCGGCCAAAGCGAACAGGGCCTCGCCCGAAGCATTGGAGGGGCGGGCGGCGGCCACGACGTACCTCGTTGAACCCTGATACGCCATTGCTTCAAAAAGGCCGTTGTACACTCCGGCATCGAGAAACAGCCAGGTCGTCTCGCGGCGCGGGATGCGAGCTATGACGCTCGCCACCAATACACCCGCCTCCGCCACAATCCCCCGGCCTGGTTCGGCGATGAGTCTTGGTTGATAGGGAAGCTGCCGGTATTGCTCCAGGATCTCCCCGCCGATTTCCGCCAAGGTAGGGACTGAATCGGTGGAGGCATACTGGCAGGGGAATCCACCGCCGAGGTTGAGCATCTCCAGCTCGACGCGAGCCTGAGACAGCGCGATCATCGCTTCCCGCACATTCGCCAGGGCATTCGCCCAGGCGCGATGATTGCGAGATTGCGAACCGACGTGGAAACTTAAGCCGTGTGGACGAAGGCCGAGCGACGCTGCCATACCAAGGAGCGAAACTGCGGTTGTCCGATCCGTCCCGAATTTCTCCGAGAACTTGAAGACACTTCCCGCGTCGTTGACGACGAGCCGGACATAGATGCATGAGCCAGGTGCGTTTGCGGCGATCTTCTCAAGCTCGGTGCGGCTGTCACAGGCAAAGCACTCGACGCCATATTCCGCAAACTCTCGAATGTGGGCGGCGGACTTGACCGAGGTGCCATAGATGATTTTGTCAGGCGGAACGTCGATGTTCTGGAGCAACCGAAGTTCGTACCGCGACGCCGCCTCGAATCCGCAGCCGGCGTCAGCAATGATGCGAAGAACGGCTGGGTCGGAGTTGGCTTTAAGTGCGTACTGAATCGAGACGTTTGGAAGATGGCGGTTGAACTCGCGAATGCGTGCAAGAAGCTTGGCTTCCGAAAACAGAAAGTACGGTGTTTCGTACGGAAGAGCCGCGATGTATTCAGCGTCGAAGGCCGACCGGGCTGTGTCGCCCATGACGCCTAGGCCAGTGCCAGGAACATGACCGCGCCCACGATCACGATGCCACCGACGGTCTGCGTCGCGGTGAGCCGCTCCCGAAGGAAAAGCCGCGCAAGCGCGAGAGTCGGGAGCGAGAAACCGCCGCTCAGCAAAGCGATGAGGCTGGTGTGAGAGGTTTCGGCGTAGCCGAGACTGATCGCCACGTATCCCAGAGCCTCGAATAGGCCGATCAGCAATAGGAATTTCCAGACCTTCGGCTTGTCGAAACGAAGTCGAATACGCCGGATTGCCGCGTAGACGAGGAGCGCCACTGTCATGGCGAGATACATCCAAACCGCGAGTGACAATCCGTCCTTTGCAGAAACGAACCGGTTCCAGCCGAGCGTCCAGACCGTGGCGAGGACTGTGGCAATCGCGATTTCTCGAAAACCCGGGACGGTCACGATGCGAAGCCGGCGCTCCCGCAAGGCTCCTAGATCGAGGTTGATCAGCAGGATGCCGGCGAATAGGACGCCGAGGGAGGCAGCTCCCAGAGCCGTCACAGCTTCACCGAGGAACAAAACCGAGGCGAGGGCGACGAAGCCTGAGAATGAGGCAAAGACGGGATTGAGAACCGAAACCTGTCCCTTCCCGAACCCCACATAGACGAAGAGATACACGGCGCCCTGGAGCGCGCCGAAGAGCGTCAGTCCGGCCCATGCGGAGGTCGAGGACGGCACCGTGATGCCGTGGCCCGTGACGACCAATTCAAGTCCGACAAACGCCAGGAGGACGGCAGAACCGGCGACATGGGCCCATACTAGGCTCACGATGTCGCCTAACTCGTCAATCGCCTTCTTTGCGAAGAAATCAGCCGTTCCCCAGCCCAGCATCCCGCCCAGGCCAGCAAGAGTCGCGACGAGGATGTCGTGCGACACCGCCTAACTCGCTGAAAATCGGCAAACGGGTGATAAATCGGCCAGGAATGCCCCCGATCTGAACAGTATGAGGCATTCTGTTCAGCACGAGGTGAAAGCTAGACTTGCTATGCCGCAATAAATAAGGTTGCGATAGGTCGATGGGGCCTACCGACGATGCATAGTGCAATTAGAACCGGTTACCTAGCTCAGCAAATCGTGACAGAAGCCTATGATGCCGCCCGGCCAGTTTGGCTTGACGAACAGGCCAATGTCTTTAGGAGCAAATGCTATATTCCGATCATAGAAAGCATGAACCGTTTCATTGCCGCCGCCGAAGACCTGGAAACGGCGCTTACTGACGCGGAAGCGGTGATATAGAATTACTCGGATAATTTCTGCCAAAGCTCATCGAGTGTGTTCGCATCAGAAATTGTGCCATCGCTCCGGAACCGCTCAATCTGAATATTTCCGTCTTCAAACACCTGAATTTCCCACCGTTCCCCCGGAACAGATGCCGTAACTGTTATAGAGTCGGCATCGTATCGTCCGAGAAGGAAATGAATTTTAGCCTGCTCCAATTTTTGCAGCAGGGAAAAAAGTGATAGCGACTTTGAGTCGGAGTTCATTTTTCAAACCGTCTGTCGGTCAGCAACTTTTTCACGGTTCTATATCCTACCACGTTTTCTCTTGCTTTTCTTTCAATGTCCCCCATCGTCTCGTGCTGCAAATTACTCCAACTGGGCGACCCTCTCGGAAGAGGTGCCTTTCTTATCAACCCCTTCTTTCGCTCCAAAACGGTCTTTACCAAGGTACTGGGATCGACTGACGACGCTGTCGGTTCATGGCGGGGCGTTGATGAGCCGCCCAATGCGGTAGCGCTCAATTGAAGTCTTAGGTAATCTCGAACAGCCTCAAGCCTAACGCGCAAAAAATGCGAGGCGCTCGCGACAATTCCATTGCGCATTGCCCCGAATTCCCGCGCCGCGTGCTTGTACCGACTGAGAGCACGCTGAACTTGCTCAACAGCTCTATCAATTTTTGCAAGCCGCTCGCGCGCCTCGTCTACGGCCTCTTGTGCGTTTTCTCGGTCATCTTCATCCGCTTCCTGCAGCGCGCGTTCGGCTCGTCGGAGTTCTTCGCGGGCTTCTTCCCTCGCATGTTCAATTCGTCTCAATCTTGGGGTAGCATCCTCGTCAGCCTGCTGCAGCGCACGATCAATGAGAGGCGTCAGCTTTGAAATCGCGTTCGCCAAACTCTCCAAAATGCTGACGTTGTGGACCTCTATCTGATCCAAGGCCATTTCCCCGATGCCTCGCTCAGCGGCCCAAATATCGTTCTGCGGCCGTCGCCTTGTTTCCCAAATACTGCACGTAATTCTTTCCCATCCGATAAAATATCTGCAGTTGGGCAGCTGTTGTACTCTGCACCCTAGAGAACGTGCGGTATCGCTCATCGGCCCAAGTCGAGCCAAGGGATCTCAGCCCCTCGGCCAGCTGGCGATCACGGGCTTCAACGGCTTGAATAAGCTCCGCTAGGTCTTGCGCGAATGCCCGCATCTCGCGCGGGCTTACAATCACCTGTGCCATTGTACTTTCCTCCCCCTACGGTGGTTGAATTCGTTGGAACGCCTCGGCGCGCTCCGCATCGATGAGTAACTGCTGCCGCGCCCGAGTTGCCTCAGAGACGAATGTCTCGAGAACCTGCCGCGTCTTTGCTATCTCGCGCGCAAACGCTGTGAACTCCTGATCCCTCCAGGTCGAGGACAGATGCGACAACCGCGCGTCCAATCGCTCAAGTGTTGCTCTGTAGAACGATGTTGTTCCGGCCAATTGCTCGGCAAAGTCGCGAAGTCGCTTCGGATCGACATACATTTCGGAGTCGGCCATCAATACACCTCCTCTCACCGCGAGCAGCTAAGCTCAGGGGCGTGCGGTCAGCTGCTTTCCAATGTCTCGAATGTAATCTACGGGGGGAATGGAATAGGGGCGGAACAGCTCAAACGCACCCACTTGGTCATCATCGTACTTCAACATGCGATGCGGCTTGTCTATCGCCGACGCTACCTCGTCATCAAAGAGTCGGTGCGATTCCTGGCTCGTCAGAGGGCCGGACACCCTAAGTCCCATTTCATTCAAGCCTCCCCGGTCAACCGCCCGCTCAAGATTGGCATACGTGTCACACCAAAAGAACGAGTGCACGCCAACTTCAGGGCCCTCCCGCAATATCTTCGCCAAACAATTTGTAAGATTTGGCGCCTCGTCGTCCATGTTCATTGATAGCATGGACGATCCTGTACTCCCTGCATCCCGGAGTTCACGGGCACGATGAAGGCCCAAGATCGTGAGAATGAGCGTCGGCTCTCGTATCAGATCATTCGAGGTCCGTCTCTGAACCTCAGCCTCAATCTCTGGCAAGACCGTTTTGAGATCGCGCCTGCCCAGAACATCGATCTTATGCGGCATTGATGCCGCAAATTCCTCGGGATGATCCGCCCATGAGGCATCAGCAGATGTGAGGTCAACAATTTTGAACTGGCACCCATCGCGCTCTGTCTGCGCTGCGCTCGACAACAGCGCGGCCATGATCACACCGACGCCTTGTCCTTCATCCTTGGCAAGCACCAACAGATTTCGTCCACTTTGGCGTTTTATTGGCATTCCTACCGAAGGCTTGAGTGAGACCGCTTCGCCGAGCCACAGCTGCAACGGTTTAGGTATGTTCGACCGTTCTGCGACAGTTGCTGCAGGAATGAAATGACATGCTTCGATATGGGCCGGCTCGTGACCCTCAAATATCGTCGGTGGCGGTCCAAGCCACGATTCGCTCTTTGCGGTCTCAGCAACCAACCCTAATTCTCGAAGCCGATCACTTTCGGAAAACAATGCGACTTGGAACCGATTGTTTGCTTCAATCAAGCCAACTTGATCGTTGTAGATGGCCTCACCTGGGCGGGACAATAGACGCGCATCGACGTTATCCTGCGCCAGGATGAGACGCGAATCCGCCTCGCTGCATTGAAGCGCGATACGAACCGCCATTTGGTCTTGCGTTGACCGTTCCAAGCCGGAGTTGGCGAGACTTTGAGTTCCGAGGAAGATATGGATGCCGAAGGCGCGGCCCTGCCGGACTAGACGGTCCAGCAAAACCGTCACTTCGCGCTTTATCCTATCTTCACGGGTGAAAAATTCCTGGAACTCATCCACCACAAGAACGATGCGTGGCATCAGGTTCCCGGTCTTGTTTCGGTAGTCGGCAATATTCTGGCAACCCGCAGTCGCCTTAAATAATTCACCGCGTGCATTGAGTTCAGCAGCCAGACCTTCCAGGACGCTCAGCCCAAACTCGCGTTCACTTTCGATTGCGATGACTCGTGCATGGGGAAGTTTGGCATCTGCGTAGCATTTGAATTCAACCCCTTGTTTGAAATCAATCAGATAAAATTGCACCTCTGCCGGTGAATAGAGGCGCGAAGCCGCAGTGATGAAGACATGAAGAAGGTTGCTCTTGCCCGAACCAGGTCGGCCCACAATAAGGGCGTGGTGCGCCAAACCCTTGCCTAACCTGAGAGACTGAAAGCCTTTTGCACCTTTGGGACCAAGGGGCACCTCGAGTCCATCCTTTGACGTCCCTGCCCATATTTTGTTCTCCGCTGCACCTTTTCCCGCAAACAGGCGTGCGTACGGCACCTCAACTTTCAGCGCATCCTCAGCGCCGACACCGAAACGGACGACTGCACGTTTTATCGTCTCGTCGTCAGGAGTGATATCCAAGGTGAAATCAATTTTTGGCATCGCTGCTGCATCCGACGAACTACCGTCTATGCCTTCAGAGATTGCGTAGTTATTGAAATTCGTCGAACGCGTTAGCTCTAAGGCGAAAGGCCGAAGTTGATCTAAACTTACCCCATGCGCCAACGGCCTAGCTGTATTCGCATGGACAATGGCAAACACGCCGCAACGGGGTCCATTTTGAAAGACCCGAAGGAGGTCACGAGCGATGTCTTCATCGAAAGCCTCTGGAAAATCCGCGATGACGAGCACCCTGTATGGCTCTTCAATTTCTTCCACTGCAGCGTTGTATGATTCAATATCTTCGTGATCGCGACGGAGATATTTTTGAGTTATCGTCTGAATGTCGGTAATAAGATCTTTGAGCTTCTGGCGCATGTGTTCACGATCCGACCATACATTTCCGTTGATCAGACGGGCCGAATAGTCACCAAGCGCGAGGAAACCGGCAAAGTTTCTGCCCAAGCCAATAGGATCGAAGAAGGTAAAGTTGATTTTCCCCGCCGGTATTTGATGCAACATGCGCATCAATATGTCGGTCGGAAATCCGCTATCATCTGAACCTGCCGGCTGGTCACACAAATGAATCAGCGATTTCTTCTGAGAAAAGCACCAAAAAACAGGCAGTGGTTGAGAAAGAGCAATTGGTGCGGTGTCGCTTGAATTCAGAGCCAGGAGCTTGATCATCTCCGGCGTTGGCCCGTTTAAGGCCGCGGCAGTGCGCACACCCAACCGAAATCGAGTCCGTTGTGCCGGCGTGACGGCGTCCTGTGGCCCCGCCGCCGTCAGTTCCCGGTTAGAGCCATAAAGGTCGGGGTCGGCTGCTATCGTGGCGCGTATGGCTCCTGCGATCCTGCTAATCAGCTCCGCGCAGACGACACGCCCAGCTCGATACCACTCGTGCGTTTCGGAAATCAGCTTCACGTACTTGGCTGAACCTTGGAGAAGTTGCGCGTTCGCATTCTCCTGGAGTTGTGCCTTTTTGGATTCATACTCCCGTCGCGACGCGTTTAGAATTCCTTCCAGTACCGTGATCGCGGCTTCTGCTCTTCTTTTGCGGAGGGTTTTTTCGCGGACCGTGGCTTCAAGAAGATGTCGATATATGTCGGCAATCTGGGCATAGCTCAGAAGCGGAAGCAGCAAGGTGCCGCCGACAGCCCAAATCGTAAGACCCCAGGCGATAGTAGTGTTTTGCGTTATGCCCCAGAAAGACAGACCAACCAATAAGGAACTGATGGCGCCGACGCACAGCATTATCACTTCGCGCGGAGTGCCTCCGATCTTTGGAAGTGCGTCGGCTGATGCCTTTGCCCGCAGATATATGTCAGAGGGCCGCTCTCCAGGCTTGAAATTAGCGAGGTCCAAGGGGTGTTCACCGATCCCGTCGGCAACCGCTGCCATCGCTTGCTTGGGTTCGCCGAGGCCCAGCATCGCGCTTCTAGAAACCCAAAATTGCTCGACGAACGAGCCGCTGGCTTCCGCGAAACCCTGCAAGTCAGAAATTATATCGGCAAGCTGTTGCTTTGGGGTTCGGATGGCGGCGGCATAAGCCGTTTCTAGTTCCTGAAGCGCATTGGTTAGTTTCTGCTGAATGGCTGTATCCAATGCCGCTTTGTCGTGATCAATTCGCTTTGCCTTCGCGTCAACAAACTTGATAAATTCTCTCCACGCGATAGCGACATTTGTTTCAGCCAACTTGCTTAGTGCGTTAAGGCGCTCGTACCCGTCCGGAAGTTTGTTAGAACGTTCAAACTCGGCCTCGATGGCCGAGGTATCGAGCGCCTTGGTAGTCGTTGCAAACCCGTTACCCATTCATGCTCCCCCGACGTTCCCTAAGGAGCGTCCATTCCCCATATGCCGCGACGGGCATCCTGAGCCTGTCGTTGGTAGTCTTGATAGTTTTCAGAAGCGCCCGGCGCCGCGCGGGCCGCACCATTGAGTAGAGCGGCGGCGGCCAGGTCATGACCGCTCGCTGTTGTGCAGGAATATGTGTCCGCGTCAGCAAGAGCGCACGTTATGGTCCCGCCCTGTTCGTTGATGAAGCTTTCCATGCGCTGCACCAGGACGCCTGTCTGCCCGAATATTCCATGCAGGTGGATTGTCTGACCTGAGACAGAGAGGGTGGCAGTATCAGTTACAAACTCTGGCGCCGAAGGTCCGAGGGTCTGTTCCGGACTCGGCGACGGAGTGGGTGTCGTTTCGGGACTCGGCGTTTCTGGCGCTATCGTTTGATCTGGAGCCGGTGTTTCCGTTGGGGACGTTGCTTCCGGCGGTGCCATTGGCACGGGTGCAGGCGGGGCCACCTCAAGATTACTTGCGGGGGGAACGACAGGAGTGATGGGTGTTTCTGGTGCAACCGTGGCTGATGAAACAGTTGCATTTTCGGAAACGAATTTGGGCCAATGGTATATCAGCACAATCGCGAAGGCGGCCGCGATGCCGACCGCGAAATAGGCGATCACGAATGTCCGAAACCGGTCATGTCTAATCCAGCCTTCGGGAATAATCCTTCCAAGAACGCTGGCAATCCAAGCCAAAGTGTTGGCTGTGTCTGCCATAGAGTTCTTGTACTGCCCGACGTGCATGGGGTCGGTTTCGGAATGTAGATCAGACACATGCCCCTCTTTATTTGCTCATCGCTTGATGAGTAAGCAATGATAAGCCCTGGCCAAATGGTATTATTTAACAAAAACTCTAGCAGGTTTAGACATGCTGAACATATAGTTGAAACGGTGGGCATGGCTGGGCTGGGGAGTTGTAACACTCGACCAGACACTTCGAGGGGGAAGAACTATGAGAATTCGGGCCGCAATTGCTGTCGTCCTTGCGGGCGCACTGCTGCTATCGGGCTGCGCAACCAACGGCACCGATTCTCCCAATAACGAACAGACCGGAGCGGTACTCGGCACAATTCTTGGCGCAGTAATTGGCGCCGCTATAGGCGGGAAAAATGATCGCGGCACAGGAGCAGCACTTGGCGCGCTCGCCGGCGGCCTTCTGGGTGCAGGTATCGGTAGCTATCTAGACAAAAAGGAAAAGGAACAACTCCGCTCGGCCAGCTACAAGGCGGCTAGTGCTCCTACGGGCCAAAGGATTGTCTGGGGAGAGCAGGAGCCGACGAGCAAAAATCATAGAGCCACTCGCACAGTGGCAGCCCAGCCAAGTACCGCGTCAGGATGGGTCGTGCCGGAAGACAATGCCTACGTCAATTCACGGGGGCGCACGTGCCGCCATCTTCAGCGCGTTGTCATTAAGAATGGTGCACAACATCAGGATCGAGTTGAAACATGCATGGACAACAGCGGGTGGGTTATTCCAGGGGTTTAGATGCCCCGCCCCATGCGCTCATTATTTTGAGGTAGCTATGAGCGATGACAAATGCGCAGGAGATGGGCGCGACCTCTCGCGAATCCGACAGTTGTCGCGCGGCATCCAGGGCCATCTGCTCAAGGCGGCGGAACACACCGAAACAGTCGCGGGTTTCGCAGAAACGGCAGGCTGGAAGCTTAAGCCCTATTTGGACAGCCCGGTTGCGCAAAAAATTATCGCAACAGCGACGAGCGAGCCGGCAAAAAAAGTTGCCATCGCCTCCCTCTATCAACTGTTGCCACTTCCCGTTCGCTGGGCTGTCAAACCGAGCTTATTCGAGACGCAGGTGAGAAAGCATATTTTTAGGGAAGATTCAGGGGTACTACGCATTTCTGATCAATCGAACGTGAGATTGGAAAACGACGCAAGCACCGACTCCTAGTCATTTTTGGAGTAGGCCCCAAGAGGGCGCTCACCGAGCAGCGCTGATTTTGCCGTGCCGCTAACTTAAGCAATACAATAGGGCTGCCCGAGCCTCTCCTACCTACTAAAAATCTGATATCCACATGCGTTTCGCGATTGTTCTTTCCTCCCGACCGATCGCATTGGCATAGATAGCTGTCGTTTCAATTCGCGCGTGCCCCAACCATTTTTGCATCATGTTAAGTGGCACCCCGGCGTCCGCGACACCTATCACGCCAAATCCATGGCGGAGAGCCTTGGGCATGGACCATGCAGTACCTATCCCCGCGTCTTGCATTACCTCCTTCACTCGCAACCAGGCTGTTGTTCGTCCCCATTTCCAGATGCGCCGGTTTGCCAATTGCGATTCAGTTTGTGCCTTGGAAATGGAATGCACCTGCTCAAGCCGTGCGAGTAGTTCGGTCGGGACCGGAACCGCGCGATAGATACCTCGCATTCGTTTCTTGAGACTCTCAATGACTATCGCCTGCGCTGAGGTATCAATTCGCGCAGGTATAAGTGCAAGGACTTCGGAGATACGCGCCCCTGTATGGGCAAGCGTCAGACAAAACGTTTCCACTTCAGGACTTGCTCGCCTAGACGCATCCATGAACGCGTGTCGTTCGCTTGCCGTAAGATATTTCCTGTTGCCCAATTGGTCATAAAGCATAGGCCTAGATTGACGTTCTTCATGGGCTGGTGAAGAGAAAGCGGTTGACTCTACTAATGAAGCCCGAACAGAATGCCTCATTCTGTTCATCCGACATCTTACCATACCGGGACGCATGCGCTGCGACCGCTTGGCCCAATAAGACTTGTGAGTTGGCCTCGGCGCACTCGGCTATCTACACAAGGTTGATCGGCAAAGAGGAGCGCGCACTCGCAGAGAGAACCTGGCAAACGCTCATCAGCGAATTCTAGTACGCCGTCTCAAGCTTGGATAATGTCCGTGGAGATTAGCGTTGTACGCCCAGGGTATTTGTATTGCTCTGGTATGAAGGACACGCGCGTGTCCAGCTCCTGCATGAATTGCTCGAAGGTCGCGTCAATCTGTTCGATACCAAATCGATTAGAGTACATTTTCCGCACTTGCGGATCACTTCGGGGAAATACCGCGTACCACGGAATGCCTTTGCTTTGTTGCCGTAACGAATAAAGTTCAGCGCCGATGTCCATGTCCCCGAACGAATACCCAATCACGATGACACACGTATTGCCAAACCCCGTCATTGAACGCTGAAGCATCTGACGATATTCGGTTATCATCTCTAGATAATCGAATTGAGTGATCACTAAGCCGCCCTTCCCGACCGGCTGGTTGGCATGGGTCAGGCTTCCGTGTGGCTTATAGAGCGCTGTCCGATTGGGGTACGCATCCCGATCATTAGGGATCACATCGAGAATGGTTCCACCCCTTACTCGATAGCCCAGTTCGACGAGTTCATCATAGTTTGTTGTGAACATCGACCGAGGAGACAGGAAAGACAGGGCAATATGCTGCCAAAGAGGCCGATCGCAACTGAACGCATCGACCAGATATTCGCTCAGCGCGACACGCCCCGTCTTAGCTTCGATAATTGCTGCGGCGTGTTCCAGCGTCATCAACCTGAGCTCTTCCGGATTGAACAACCCTGAAGTTGGATTGTGTTTGAACTTCTCCCATAGTGCGTTCCGGAGTTCATATGCATTTAAGAGACGCTCGCCCCTCAAATTCTTGGCGCCCATCGACGCGCCAGCCCCAAGGAAAACGACCATACGGTCCTTAAATAGGGGCCAATTCGAAACGAGGTCTTCGAAGTTGTTGTCTGTTATGCCCATCTATTTTTTGCCAGACCGCCTGCGATAACAGTACTATGAGAAAGTTGATACAAATGACGAGTCGATAAGGATCGAGACAAACCGATGGCAAGTCAACTTGTTGGGGGGAGATACCGACTTACCAGGAAGCTATTGAATGGCGATTCTGCCCGGGGAATTCCCGAGCTTTGGCACGCGGAAGATGCTGGCGACGTATTTTATGTCAAGGTTTGGCGAAAACGCGGAGGCGAGTCAGTCGATCTCAGCGCCCTTTGGAATCGGGAAGTTCGCGGGCTGGCCCGCCTCCAAGGGTACCCCGGCGCGTCGGAGTTATTTGTGCGCTTGCAGGACCTGGGCTCAGATCCCAAACAATACTTCGCAGTATTGGATGGGGGGCATCGCCTGCTGCTCTCCGAAGCATTCTCTGATCGCCAACGTTTTGGTTGGCTGCGAAATCTAGGCGAGTTGGGCCGACGAAGGGCGCTTTGGGAAGGTATGCTCCGGATTGCAGAGGCTCTGTCAATCCTGCACGGAGAGGGGACCATACACCGTTCACTGTCACCTTCGTCGATATTCGTTAGTCCTGAAGGACAGGGTGATTTCAGACTGAGCGGATTTGAGTGGTCACTGCGCATTGTGGGCAGCGAAGGCGCTGCCGCAAAGGTTGGCCACAGAAGAAATATCCTTGCACCGGAACTGGCAAATGGCCAAAGCGAATATTCCACAGCTACGGACTGGTTCGATTTTGGACTTCTGGCGGCCGAACTGTTTGGAGTGGCGCTCGGTCGACTAAAAAAAGCCGAGACGGTCCGAAATTCCGTTGAGCAACTACCGAATCTGAGGGAAAGCGAACGCCAGCTAATACTAAACTTTCTTGCCGAGCACCGCGAACACCGTCTTGTCGAAGCTGGAGCGGCGACGCAGGCGTTGCGCAATGTCCTTCAAGAACTAAGCGTCGCGAGCACTGGCTTAGGGAAGCCATTGGTACTTGCGATGCGGTTGGGGCACGACATTAGCATGACGCGCGCCATCGCAGCTGCCTCGGCTGGTAGTGCTCCGGTTGCTTCAATGGAAAAGCAGAGGTCGTGGGTATCGGAGGATTTGCGCGGAGACATTCGCGTAGTGGCGCGTCAGACGCCTCATCCGCATTTCGTGCTTCGCGGGAGGCAGCTTGAGTATCGTGTACGGCAATGGTCCTTAAAGAGCCTTTCGACTTGGGATGTTGGCTTTTGCGACGGTGTTGAAAGTGCCCCACGGTCAGTCTCTGGTGATCAGTATTTTAGTTTGGGCGACCGACAATTGGAGATAATGACATTCTCGGATGCGGGCCGATCTCTCCAGCGGATTAGAGACCGAAGTGCGCCATGGGATAAGGTCTTTGCGTTTCGGAAGGTGCGTGCCCGACTAGAGTCAGATCTGATTCAGATTCATAATTTTTTTCGCATCACGCAGCAGCTTGATACTGTACTCACAGCTGCACAGATTTGTCCGGTCGTCATAACAAGCGTTGAGAGGAGCAGTAGCGAAACCGAGATAACTCTGACACCACGCGATGAGCACGCGCGAAGTGAATTGGCGCGACACCTACGACTTCAGTCGCCGGCAGAACAACTAAAAAATTGGTTTGATCTTGGCGCGGAAGAAGTTGTTGCGGAATTGGCAGACGATCCGAAGCGGCACACCTATCAGGTCTTGGAGCGGAAAGTCATAGCGAATGAGCCTGGTAGAATCATCAACTGGCAATTTGTCGGAGCCAAGCCATCACCAGGCGGTGCACAGTATCGATTCAAGACGCCCGGGACGGTCTCGGTAAAGGAAAACGTCGTCGTGTACCTCGCGCGCGATTTCGGTGGCGCCATTGCACAGCTGCGACGTCGGCATCAAGCGATAGACGATATGCGCTCACATGAGGGCCTCTTGCGGCTTCTAGCCGATCCGAGGGGTGTTAGCCGAAGAAGTGGCGACGAACTTCCTCCTGGCAGAAGCCCGATTCCGTTGGACGAGTCGAAAAAAGCTGTGTTGGAGGATCTGTGGCGGACACAGCCGTCGTTCATGGTTCAAGGCCCTCCTGGCACGGGCAAGACTACCTTGATAAAGGCCTTCGTCGACCGCCTGCTTTCTCAGGACCCGAGCGCGCAGGTTCTCATATCTGCCCATTCGCACCACACAGTCGATGATGTAAGGGAAAAGCTCGCCGAGCAATTCTCTGATGTAGAAGTTAGCAAACGTCCGATACTGCTCAGGTTAGGTGCAAACGAGGCCACCGAACACGATCTGGATCAAGTGACTCATTTGCTGACTTCGCTACTTCTCGGCAGTCCTTTAGCGAAAGGAGCGGCTTCACACCTCCAGACCCGGTTACGCAAGATGGCTCTTACAGATGTTGCCGAGGCCGCAGGGACCGATACAGACATAAGGACGTTGCAGCTCCTCGTACAAGACGCAGCAAACCTAACTCTAACAACCCTCAATTCAAAAGACCTAGCTGATCTCACTTCAAGGTCGAGGCGATTCGACTGGTCAATCATAGAAGAAGCCGGCAAGGCTCATGGATTTGACATGGCTATGGCGTTGCAAGAGAGCCATAGGTTATTGCTAATTGGCGATCATTTTCAGCTGCCGCCATATGACGCGAGGTTGTTCAAAGATCTACTCGGCGATCCGCTACGCGTGAGGAAGGCTATTCAAGCAGGAGTTCAATTTGCGCCTGGCTTAATTGACGAGTCTTTGGTGGAAGATGATCCTGACCTGCCGACATTTGAAGACCGTTGCGCCCAATGGCGCAGACTGGTCACGCTATTCGCGGTTCTATTCCAAAGAAGCATAAATACAGAGCCTGGCGAACCGAGACCCGCAGCGACGCTGACGGATCAGCACCGGATGCACCCTGACATTGCTAATCTCGTTGGAAGGATATTTTACCCTGAGGGTGAAGCCGGAACTTTGCTTCGTTCTCCAGATGATACAATAGCGAAATTTCGCGACCCGCCACCTTTTAACGTCAAGTCTGGAAGTTGGTTGCCGCCACAGCGCATCGTCTGGTGCGACGTACCGTGGATTCAGAAGCGTGAGTTCGCCAAGGGCGAATCGATTGGCCTGTTTTCTTCTCCAGTCGAAGCCGAGGTAATCGTCGATATTTTGGAGCAACTAGAATCGGTTGGGACGAGTTCATGTGAGTTACAAATATTGTCGCCTTATACTGATCAGTTGGCTTGCATTAGAAAGTCGGTTGAAGTGGCCCGGAATAATGGCCGTCTCTCAAACGTTTTCGACCCGCCGTTTGATCTGTCCGCTCGCAAACGTGTTGGAGCGACTGTGGACGAGTTTCAGGGAAGCGAGGCGGACATTGTCATCGTAAGTCTTGTTCGTAATAACGCGCTTGTTCCGTGGAAGAGCATCGGCTTTCTCAAAGAGGAAAACCGCATGAACGTTCTTCTTAGCCGAGCCCGGCATAAGTTGATCGTCGTTGGCAGTTGGGATTTTTTTCAAACGCGATGTGATGAAACGACATCTCCAGATGTCGAATACGCGTACATTGGTCGGATGATGACTTTGATGTCGCTGGCTCAGAAAGAGGGCTCGCTCGCGCGCGTGGAGCGTCGGCCATGAATATTCTCTTTGTTCCTTTGTATCGCTTGGCGACCAGCTATGTTGTTAGCGTTGGACGACGCTGGAGCGTACTTGAGCAACTGCTTCTGATCGAGCTGAGTATCCGTCGTGGGACGACGGCTGAGCTTGCGGAGAAGACGGCTGTTCCTGGTCGGCTAGTCATGGAAGCGCTGATAAACCTGTTGCGCGCTGGGTGGATTGAAGTTCGTGCAACTGACAAGGGTGCTGTTTTCACCGCGACACCAATCGGTAAAGTCCGAGCTGCCGATGAAATATTGCCCGATCAAACGCAGAGAGCCATTCGGTATACATCTCTATGCGTTGAACGTTTAACTGGCACGTGGATTCGAGCAGATGAGTTGGATGTCGTCTATGAAAATGATTTACCGCTCAATGCAGCTTGTTTGGACGCAAAGGTGCATACGTTTAGTATGCTCGATGGAGATGTCCGTTCACTTCTAACGCTTCAGTCGGACGAAGGCTTGGAACCGGTAGAGCCTTCCTTTCAGAACCTATCAAAGCCCTATGCCAGAATAGCTGTGTCACTCGACCGAATTGAAGGAATACCGGCGCGTGCGCCGCTGGCGCTCAAAAGAATTATTCTCGATGCTGCAGATATTTTTGGTGATGCGACAAAGCACGAAGTTGCGATAAGCGAAGCCAAAGACCAATCTCCGCTTCACGACGATATTGGACCCAACGAGGTCATTGTTGGCGGCCCTGCGCATCGAGCACTTGTCGAATCGGCGCTTCGAAGCGCCCATAGTCACGTAGTAATTCATTCATGTTTTATTGACCCGCAGGCATTGCGAGGTCTTCTTCCGCTTTTCGAGGAGGCAGCTAGGCGGGGTGTGTATGTTGATCTGCTTTGGGGGCTTCGAGAGAAGACAGAGACCTCAGGAGATATTGCACCTATCGCGCACAGCCAAAAGGTGTTGGCCAGTCTGTCGGAAACTGCTCGTTCGCGCGTTCAGTTGTCGCCGATATCGTCGGGATCGCATGCCAAGATTCTCATGTACGATGATCGGCAGACGGGAGAGTGGTTGACGTGCATTGGGAGTTGCAATTTTCTATCATCACTTTTCACCTCAATCGAACTTTCAATCGTGGCCAGAAGCCAGCGGCTGGCCGTCCGCATTTTGGGCAATCTAATTGCCGCTCAATTGCCTGCTTCCGGTTCATGGTCTCCCACGGCACGCCGGCTAAACAGGCTGTGGGATAGGGTCCGGACGCTTGTCAGCGCCGAGCCGGAGGTCGGCAGCCACTCGCTGACGTTGCTGAGTGATCGAGATCACTATGCGTGCGTTACGACTGCCCGTGACCTAGCAAAACGAGAAATAGACATTGGTTGTGATCTTTTCGGTCTAGCAGCCAAGACGTCGGTGTTGGTCCCAATGGGAAGGGCTGTTGAGCTAGGGCGAAAGGTCCGCCTTTACTATCATCGCCCGAGCAAATTTTTGGATAACACTACCTGGGATGACGAGCTGTCGAGAATTCTTCCGCAAGGCATTGATGTGTCTAGAATACCTAATCTTCATGGCAAGTTTTTGCTCTGGGACGACGATAATCTCGCCATAACCAGTTTCAATTGGCTCGCGACCGTAGCGACCGAGACACGATGGCGGGGAGCGGAGTTTGGCCTGCTGGCAACCGGGCCCGGTCTTAGAACGATATTGTCGGAGAAACTTCGCGCTCTTGGATTGGACCTCAGCAACTGACGTAGCTACCGCGACTACTCGATTCAAGTCTTTCCGCCGTCCAATCGCCAAACCGTATAGGCCGGGGTTTGAAACAAAATCCGGCATATTGTTTCATCATTATAGCGCCAATTTGCTCGCACAAATCCGTTCGAGTGCTAGAAGTATCCTTTGCGCCTACGGCGCATAAGCTCGATCATGCGAGGATCAGATCGCAGACCTTTGACATTCTTATGGAGGTATTCGAGACCCCGCTGCACGTCATATGGCCATTCCTCGCTATTCTCGGGAAGGATACGCCAATACAGTTCCAAACCAAGTTGTGGGTTTGCCGCGAGCAACTCGTTCGCGTTTGGGACTCCTGCGGTGAACATCAGCGCGCCTCGGCTAATTTTCGTGAGAAACGGAAGAACCACTTCCAACAATTGCGCAAAATGCTCAGCATCATGGAATGCGATATGGCATAACCGATCGGTTACCGTGCTGCTTCGAGCAGCAAGCTGGAGGGGCCAAACTTTTGCAAGGAAGTAGTACTTCTCTGCGAATTCCCATTGTCCGATCTGCCACAGTACCGTAGTGCGAAATTCTAGTTGCCCGCGCACCAAGGCAGTACGCATCTCGGTATCTGAAAACCATCTTCCGGTCCCATCGTCGGCGCTCCAACCCGACAATGCAAACACCATGAGCGCGCGGGGATCGGTCTTCGGTTCACTGAGCTCACCACTGATCAATTTCGATATGGGTCCTTTCAGGTGATCGAAAAGCGCGCGCTCACCGAAGCGCACATTTGTGAGAAACGCCGCAAGTAAGGCGTACTGGCGCTCGTCCTCGTTATCCAAAGCCGACAGAATTACTGCTTCTGTCCAGGCTCGGTCTCTCCCGAAGAGCCATCCCACACTTTGTGACACCTGATAGAACGCGAGCAGACCGTGGTCGTCAGGTAAAGCTATTCCACGTTCAATTCGTTGCTTCCAATCATCTGGTAACCCCTCCCCCACAGCACGCGCCGAAAGCTGTGGATCACGAAGCAATGCTTGAACCGCATGCCCCGAGGGAGAGGACATGGCCGAGTTCAACCAGTCCGCTCGATTTCCGTGCTGACGCTTTGAGGGGACATCTCCATTTGAGAGCGCGCGGAAGACTCTGTCCGCCAGGGCGCCGACGGAGGTTGGGTCGGCTTCGTACAGGGCCGTTGAACGAGCTTCCAGCCAGTAGCTCACCGCGTGAACGATCAGCTTGAACAAGTCATCAGGAACTTCGGCAATACGGCGAGCAATGAGCATCGTTCGGCGTGATGTGTCAGACCGCCTCGCGGTGGATTGAAGGAACTTTGCCCAAGCCCAACGCCGTCCTTGATCATCAGGCAGTGCGTCGAGCAGCAATGCTCGCAGCACTCGAATTGGTTGCTTTTCAACAAGTCCCGCAAGTGGGTCGCGCTCAACGAGAAACCGGCCCTCTCGACCGCTGATCGCGATGCAGAGCGCCAGTAGCTCACGAATTGATGCTCCCTTGATCTGATCGAAGTCGGGATTGACACCGACTGAGGCGCTTCGACCTTCGTGGGAGTCGGCTGCGTGGGAAGCAAATTCATCGCGCCAAGTAGGGTCCGCCGTTCGCGCTTTAGCCAGGATCTTCGTCACAGGTATTTGGAACGCGCAGCCCTCTTGGGTAAGCCACATCACGCGCCCAAGAACCATGTGCGCCTGCCACGCACGATTGTCGGTCAGCGAAAGATGATCAAAACTTGGCGGTCCCTTCAGCAGCCGTTTTTCCACGTTCCGACGAAGCGAACGATCAAAATCGTTCCAACGCGCTTTAAGCGAGATCAGCAAGTCCCTCTGACCGCGCTCGGTCCAAAATGCGTCATCGTTCAGTGTTGCGAGAGTCTGTGTCGCCGTTTCGCTAGGCAAGAATTGCGGAAGGCCACAAGCCCAGACTTGCAAGCGATAGAACAAGATATTCTCTTGAGCGAGCCACGCATCGAACTCATGTCTCGCGCGAGCAGGATTGAGGGCAACAAGGCGTTGAAACAGACCGATGTACCAAAAGACGAGGCGACCAAGTCCGTAGTTTCGCTCGTACGCCATGCCGGCGAGCTGTGGATCGGCGTTTATCGGCGGTATGTGATTGAGCGCGAATGACCCCAGTTCTTCCTCTCGCGTACTTATCTCTTCCAGCAAACGCCGAATTAATGGCGTGATGGAAGCGAGTTCGCCATCTGGAATTTCTGGTGGAACTTCTTCGTCGCGATATTTGAGATTTCGCTGCATGAGCTGGAAAGGGCGAGCACGCCTTAGATCTTTGACCGGCCCAGAAGCAAGCGGTCGGGTGACCTCTACGTGCGGGCGTAGAAGATTGACCAGATAACGACGAACCGAAGGCGTCCAACCCTCCTTCGAGACACGTTCTACTAGGTCGTGAATTCCATGAAGCGGTGAGTGGAATGTGGGCTGTCGCGAGTCAAGAATGTACCGCCACACACCTTTCGCGTTGTCGGGAAGGCTGTTCTTGGATCGATCGATCTGAAACTCGATGCTCTGCAAGAGCGACGGATGCAGCATCGTCTTACCCAACGCCCACCAAATTGCGAGAGATTGTCCCGATACTTTGACGATCCACGCGGTTAGTGCCCGAAGGCGAGGCGTAAGCGAAACAAGGGCAACGGCATTCTCACCACATATCGCCGCGCTGTCCGTTGAAGCCTTATCAAATTGGTTGGCCACAAACGGGCTGAGCGCTTCCTTTGGAACCTCGCGCTTGCGAAATAGTGCACCACGATCATCGGGCGGCGGCACCGGATCGCTGTCGAGGCAATAGTCATTAAATGAGTCTATGGCGGCGGCGTCTTGGGTGAACGTTCGCCGTCCGGGCGTTTCATATCGTTCGGCGGGATCAAATACCAGCAGCCAGTTAGCAGTAAGAAGCCGTTTCGCTGTAACAATCGCTTTGACGCCGTCTGGTGTCATGGCGAGGTGCATTACCTGACCGCGCTCGTGTGGCGTCAGCCCCTCTGGTCCTGCCATTGCGCGGCGCAAGACCTTCTTGCGCCATGCCTCGGGGTCTTTCGCCCGCTCAGCCCAATTGGCGAGCGTTTGCCAGAGCAAGGAGTGGCTCGATTGATCGTCATAGGGAATCGCGGTCACGCCCTTATGAGCCCAAAGAGCCGCTGCCTCTGATTGCAGACCCGCTTGAAAGGCGTACATGGGCTGCCGCCGCTGCCCTCGATCCCGATTCAGAGCTTCCAACAGGTATTGGACAGGTGGATCGTCGGCGGTATAGCCCACAAAAACGACGGAATATCTCTCTGTCGCGTCGCGGATGAAGCGGGTAGCCCATCCCTCCGACAAGTAGGCACGGCCAAATTCGGCACTCGACAGGACTAAATTGCCCCCAACAGCATTCTGGTAATTCGCATCCATCCGTCCGTGGAGGTGCAGGATGCCATCGAAACCGCCTCGATGTAGGTCGGGCAAAGCGTCTGGAGTCCAGACGCGGAGCTTGGGTGCCGCCACCTCGAACAACAGATCAAAGTTGGTAGTCACGAGTTGAACGTTACCATTCGCGGTACGACTTAAGTCCAAGAGCGTGCGATGCGCTGTGGTATCCACATCGGGTTTTGGCCTCAGAACTGCGCCGACCGCGCGATCAATGTCAGCGGCTGCAAAGTCTCGTTCTAGCAGCCCGAAGATGCGATCAGCGGCAACGATGCCGCCGACACCGGCTACCTTCTTTTCCATCAGAGTGCTGGCGATCTGCGTCAATTGCTGAGGTGCGCTGTCAGGAAGCGCGCGCAGCTGGTGCATCACCCCTTCGGCTAACCCTAGAAATCCCGGTAGCCGAGCTCTTGCGATAGAGACGCCGGAGCCACAGAAGAACAGGACGTTTCCCTCATCGCGCGCGACGAGAAGGTCATCGGGAAGCTCTGGTCCTTCGGAGATGAAGCGCAAGGTGCGGTTTACCCTTCAAAAATCACCTCATGAGGCTGTCATTATGCGAACCTGTCTGCCATGAAGCAAATTGAATGGTATGCGCATACTGTTTCATCAGCATGCTGCGGCGGTGCGATTTCCCCACATTGACGCTAACGCGAGACCCTCGCTTCTCGGACGGCCTGGATGATGCCTTCGACCACTGCGTCTCTGTGATACTCGCGCTGCAAGAACTCGTTGCGCGAAAATACTTCCAATGTCGTTGGTTGCTGTGAGCGAAAATAGACAAATTCCTTTGTGTAGACCTGGCTCAGCTCGTTGATAGCCGCAACATCCTCTGGCGTCGCACACAGCGAGCAGCATCGAGAGGGCGGAGTGCGCCCGCTTCCTGAAAAGCAGATGACCGCCAGTTCAGGCGCGAGTGGGACGACGGCGCGCAGATTGAATGTGTAGCTCGTTCCTTGGAAATTATTGAGATAACCCTCGCCGAAAATGAACTCCTGGGCCTTCGAGTAGAGGAACACCACGTTCGCGGATTGGAACGAGGCAACAGCGGTCGAGTACCATTGATGGATTTGTCCGGCGATCAGATTGTCTCGCCCATCGATGCCCGGCAGACCAAAACGCTCGCGATAATGATTTGTGTTCAGGCGAATGAACTCGCGATAGCCAGGGCTTCGAATTACAAGCGAAGCGAGCCCCTCAGAGAGCGCGTCTTGGTCCTCGCCGGAGATTGCATAGGGGCGGATAGCCCGGTCGCCGTGCGCACGGTTCCCGTCAGCAGAATACGCGACAGAAAGTGCCTCCAGGATACCGCCGACAATGCGGGGCAAATTGGTATCGGGAAAATTGAACATTGGTTCGATTGTCGAGTTCCACGGGCCTTTAAGCTTTATGGCGTGCGCGTTCGTCATCGCGCCGAATGTCTTCGGCGTTGAGCGATGTAGCTTTCCGCAGTATCGCAACTGGGACACCAAACCGTCCTGGTCGGCCCAATATTTGGAAAGACCCTTCGGCCACCAATGGTGGAGTTCACGGTTAGGGATTTTGGCCCCTGCGCCTTCTAGCTTGGTACCGTCGCCTGGGCGACGCTTCTTTTTGGACATGGACACTCGCTTCTACGGCACCATCGCATGAGTGCGTCCAGGTTCCAAAGCGGCACCAGTAATACGAAGAGCGTCTTTTTCGTTCGACACAACTGCACATCGACGGAACCCATCGCGCGTAGGGCGGCGCCGCCGCTAGGACGTGATACAACGTCTCAAGACGAGGAGAATCACTTGGCCGCAGTTGTCTTCACCGACGCAGACATCATAGCTCGCTGCCAATCCGGCGAGCTGATCTGCGACATCGGCCACTCTCAAATGAGCGATGCAAGCCCCACCTCGCTCCTCAATCGCTGCGTGGCACTACACAATTCCGGTCAGATCGATCTCTTGGCATTGACCGAAAGCGCGCAGTTCGCGGCGCTATCCGGATCGATGTTTTTTGTTCGCCAACATTTCTTCTGCGAAGCAATTCCTCAACTCCAGACTCCTGCACAGCCATTGATGCGGGCCGTTCACGCGTTGGTTGCTAAGGGTGGAGCTGACCTAGCGGCTAACGTGCCCAACGATGCTTTCCGCAAATGGTGTGCCGCCGATCCCACACGTTCGCAAAAGATAGTTTTAGACGCGGAAGCGGGTGACGCGCAGTCGATCGCATTCGTCACTTTCGCGCTCACCGCCTTGGGTGACACGGCATTGGCGCGATCCTTTGTCGCCAAGTATTCCGATGAGCGACGGCTGTCGGCACTGTTCGCCCTCGGTCGGATCAAGCCGAGCGATGCGAAGGACGCGGAGAACACTATCGAGGTGCTTCTTTCATTCGTGGATGAGGCTTTCGCCGAAGCCACGCGCTGCAACGCGTTTATGCCGGCGTTGCAAATCTGCGAACAGTTTCCCGTTTTGGCACCGACCTATTTGCCAAAGGCTGTCGCGGCGGCGACAGTCGCAGCTACGCCCGGGCTACTGTTCAATCTCGCACAGTCGTTGTGGCTTCACGTAAAAATCTACGACCGCGCTTCGATCAAGGCAGCGCTGGATGCACTCAAGGCGACCGATCCGGCCATGGGTGGAATTGTCGGTGAGTTGGATATGGCCCTCAAGACCTTGATGGAGGCAACTGCCGGAGATCTTGCGCAGGATTTTCTCACCGACATCCTGGCCGCGGACAACAGTGGGTTCGAGCTAGAGCAGTTCAAGAGCGTTAAGCACGACCTGGCTGGCGGTGACGGCGACCGATTGTTCAAATTGCTAGTGCGTTGGCTGATCAGCGGAAAATCCAAGCTTGGAGCAGCGGCGCCGCATATTCTGACGACCGGCGAACGTGCTGCCCCATTCAATACTTCCACGGCAGGTCTTGGCTTGACGGGCCCTGATCACCAGTTTCTTGCGTACAAGACCTTGGGATGGCTGTTTACCAACGAGGTAGTGGCGGCCTCAATCTTGGTTGCCTGTTTGCGGGGCTGTGATCCAGCCACCGCCAAGGACATCGGGGAGCTTCTGTTTGATCCGCTCCTTGTAAATTACGGCGGCAAAGCCCGCGACTACCTTAAGACGATCAAGAAGGGCGACGCCGCATACACTCGGGTTAGAGCGGCGCTCAAGGCTGGTGATGCGTTTGTCAAAGGGCTTGAGATCGACCCTCAGATCAAGGAGCTGCGCCCGTCGGAATACCAGCGTAGCGTTGAGCGGCGACACGCGCATGACATGATGCGTAAGGTCCGAAAGGATGCGGAGAAGCAGTCAGTTCTCTTCAATTTGGTCCATCGCTCTACGCTCTTGTACGGTCGCCGCTCCATCGTGTTCGTTCAAGATCCTGGCAACAAGCGGCGTTCGGTCAGCATGGATATGCACACCATCAGCCATTCCTTCGAGCTACCCAGACACGAAATCGTTGATCCCGTCGGCCTGAGCGTCATGCTCCTCACATTTCGTGGCGCGCGCCGCTAATGAAACTCCTGATCCGCGATTACGTAGCGTCGCTCAAGGAGCGGGAGGAGCTGGACGCGATCCTGCCGGACCTCCTCAGCGAACTTGGCTTCAACGTTATCTCCCGCCCAGGACGCGGCACAGCCCAGCGAGGGGTTGATGTCGCTGCCGTGGGCAAGTTGGGTAAGGGGAAACAGAAGGTATATCTTTTCACCGTGAAGCCTGGTGATTTGACACGCCAGGAGTGGGACGGCAACTCCCAGAAGGTGCGCTCCTCTCTGAACGAAATTATTGACGAATACGTCCCAACGCGCATTCCTGCTGCGTATCGCCATCTCAAGGTCGTCATTGTTTTGTGCATCGGAGGCGATGTTCACGAAAGCGCCCGCTCACTGGTAACGCAGTTCACGAAGAGACATACCAAAGGGAAAATATCGTTCGAGGAGTGGAACGGCGACAAGATCGCCGAATTGCTCCTGACTGGCGTGCTGCGCGAGGAGCTGTTGTCCAAAGAGCTGCGTTCCAGCTTTCAGAAGGCGGTGGCGATGGTTGATCAGCCGGAAATTGCGTACGAGCATTTCGCGCGACTTCTGAGCGCGCTCAGAGCTGCGGTTAAGTCTGAGAAGGATGCAGTCCGCGTAGCCCGACAAATCTACATTTGCTTGTGGGTGCTGTTCGTCTGGGCGCGCGACATCGACAATCTTGACGCGCCCTATCGCACCAGTGAATTGGCGCTGCTCAACCTATGGCAGATGGTGAAGCCGTTCATCGGGAAGAAGTCTGCCAACGCGCGGGCAGTGGTGACCGTCGTTCAGCACGTCATCAATCTACACATCATGATCGGGGCGCTCCTAGGAAACAAGATACTGCCTCATGCTGATCGACGGGATGCACTTTCGGTTGGCGTCGCCACCCGTACCTCGGTCGACATCAATCTCAAGCTGTTCGATATGCTAGGCCGACTGGCGATGACGGGGCATTGGATGGTTTGGGCCAGTACCTTGGGCGGCCGCAGCATAGATGCACCCGTGCAGGCCGTACTAGACAAGATGGTCAAGGCGGGGATGCAAATGATTGATAACAATCCCGCGCTGTTCCTACCCGTCCAAGACGAGCAGGCAATCGAGGTAGCGCTGTTTCTGATGTTTGCCGTGCGCAGCGGCGCGTTCAACCGCGACATCCATGCTTGGCTTGGCGAGATGAGCCGGCGGCTCGACATCGCGGTCCGGTCCAACGGTAGGTACCCCTGCCACTTCGCCGACTATCAGGACCTAATCGATCATCCCAAGAACGCCACAGACGAGTATCGAAAAGACGCGTTGCCCGGCAGCATTCTTATTCCTCTCTTGGCCGCGTGGCTCTCGGCGTTCAAGGACCAAGCGATGCTGGATAGGCTCATCGCTTTGAAGGCTGGCGACCTCAAAGACTGTACACTCCAGCTATGGCTTCCAGACAAGGACAGCGAGCCGCATCTTTATCTCAACGACGAAACCCATGGCGCCGCGCTGACGGACCTGCCGTTGGGTGGTGATGGAAGCGAGTTGTTACAAACGATCATTGAAGCCTGTGATGCTAACGATGGATTCATGAAGCTGAGTGCCAATCTCTCGGGTTATTGGCCTGTTGTGCTAGCAGCTTGCCGCCACTACCGGCTGCCGATTCCACCACAGTTCTGGATTGCAACGCTGTCTCCGCCAACCCCAGCCGCTTCGCCTGTGGTTGCTGCCGACTAGGGTGACACACCCGATCTGTTATGTTCGATCAACTGAGCGCGCTCGCCAGATACTGCCTCGTCGCAGACTTCCCGCATACCAAAGCAACGGCGTTTCTGGAACTTCTCGACGCGACGATTGGAACAGCTCAGGGCGCCGTCGTTCCATATGATCTAGAGTCAGCGCTCGCCCAAATTGAGACCGTCGCGCCAGAACTTCCTCCAACTCCGCCATTTCGCCGCCTAGTAACAGCCGCTAGGCGGTGAGCGAGCAGGATAGAGTGGCGCAACCCACTCGGAGGCTCCTCACAAAGCAGCCGCTAGACGCAATGGGAGAGGACCTCATTCAACTGTTCGTGAATAGCGCAGTCGGTGCCATCGGGATACCGAACAAGATCATCGATTTCTTCTCGCGAGTGATAGTCAATGATCTCTACCAACCGGCCATCGCATTCGACTCGGATTGTTGCTTGAAATGGTTGGTGGGCGAGCGTCAGCGACAATCTAAGCTCAGCGCCGGGGTCCAAAAGAAGGGGCTGCCCAAACTGCACAAATAGCCGAGGCCAACTTTGACCGTTCCAATTTTCCATTCTTGATGTTTCATCGAGGCTCGCACTCACGAGTATGGCGGCACCATCAACGCGTATGCGACTTGAACTCCTGCAAATCGAGGTGAACGAGGCCGCTTCTGACGTGACTGCAACTGACTCTGTGTCGGATAGATGCGTGCAGGGCGCGCTCACTCGAGACAGATCGCTGCTACTTAGCACAAATCGTTTTTGAGCGGATGGAAATGGCCATCGTCCGATTGCAAGTAAGCGAATAGACACTCGATTAGGAAAGAAAGACGCCAACGCATTTGGTTCTTTGCATAAGGCTTGTGCGATTAAACCCAGACCCTCTTCAAATCCAAAATATCCAACGGTTTCCGAGATTGCGATGTCAAATGGATCCAATTCTCCGCAGATTTGAACAACGTCACCGTGGATCAATTTGATCTTCTTGCGGATGCTGGGATGGCGTCGGAGCCAATCACTCATAACCTGAAACGCAACAGCCTCACGCTCGACCGCTATGACATGTCCGGCTCCAGCACTAACTGCCAGAACCGATATGATCCCTGTGCCAGCTCCAGCATCAAGGACCCGCAGCCCACTTCCTCGCCTTTTCAAGAATTCATAGATCGTGCGGTACTTGGCGATATTGCGCAGCATCAGTCCATGAAATGCGAGCGAGTCAAACGAAGCGATGATGTGATCGCGGCGACTGTGAGTTGGAATACTAATCCGCACGTTTAATCCCCCTGGCGGATATGGCCAGTGTTTCCGTTTGATGTGCACCCTCGGGGGTTTGCAATAGCATGGCCCTGCTCGCACTACTACGGAACAGGAGCCGGGCTGGCGGCCGCCGGCGATCCCGGCGGCGTCTTGTATCCAAAAAAGAACGACCTATTAGCCACGTAGTCGATTACAGATGGAATGAGTAGGACACAAAGGAACACAATCAGTACGACATTTTCCTGAAATTCAGCGCTTCCAACTTGGAAGTACACCATCGTGAGGCCCAAAAAAACAATGACGAAAAGGACTATGTCTTCAACAATCCATGTGCCGACAACTTCATCGAACGTCTTGTCCTTCGCGAAGAACTTTCTGACATCGTGAAAAAAACGTTGAGGCCGGAGCCTGCTTATATCAAACACCATCAACGCGATTGTTGGAACGCCGACTATGCCCAATAGCGCCGCCCCTCTCATAAAGATTGTGCATTGATCCGCCACAACGCTTGAGAACCATTGTGCGAAAGAGAGTGAGACGATTGTTAAGGTGGCGCAAGAAGTCAGCATCATCGCACTAAATGGACCCCTCTCAAGCTGCTTGTAGTAGCCTTCAGAGTAGATGCCGACAAAAATGCCGTGGTAGCATTTCAAAAAATAAATGATTATCAGAAATGTCAGAATTTCGACGGTATGATACTCACCTAGTATGTGAGCGTGCCACTTATCCAGTATCAAGAATTGCTCCAATCCCGAGTGGACGACGTGAACGAACCCATCGCCCGATCCCAACATGGAAAACATGTCGCCGGCCAACACTCCCGCGAGCACCAATAGAAAATTCTTCCAGGCTTCGAAGGCGGTCGCTTGAGTCACCAGCGGCCCCCAAGCAGATAATACGGTTGCTGTTTGCTCTTATCCTCTCCCCCGCACTGTTGCGCGATGAAAGAGCTAGGGTAATTGAGACCTGCGACATACTCCGAAAGCTCGTGTGCGAAGTATGTGAATTTCATTGTTCCTTGCTGCAAACGAACCACTCCGTCATCACCTATCGAAGAACGATCCGACTCTGCGTTCGCCACTAGAAAGCAGAACCATCGTCCGGGTTTGGCAAACTTCTGGATCAAATTTGCCGGATCGCGGAGATAGTGAAGTGCGAGTACAGAGAGAATAAGTGTCTTATTCGCTCGCGGAAGATCGACAGTGGGAGCTTCGTTCAAGTCCGCGAGCCGTAGCGTGGCTTCCGACTGCCTCGCATAAACATGCCGGTCCAGCATCCATTGTGATACGTCATATCCAACATATGAGGCAGGGCGCCAGCCTCGCATAACATCTGCACCGTATCCGCAACCCAAGTCGATAATTGCCGCACTGCTGAGGGAATGCTCCTGTACAAACGCGTCGACAGCCCGCCAAGCCAAAGTCTCCGGCGAGTTATCGCCTCTCGCTCGGTACTCCGCGTAGCGCTCCGGCCCCTCGCTGTAGAGTTGCTGGACCGCTGCCTGAACGGGGTCTTCGTTGCCAGCCGAATTGGTCGCGCGGGTGATTTTGGCAGCCATGGTCAGTTCTTCTTGGGCAAAAACTCAGACGTTAAAAATCCCTGGATTCTTGTTGGAGTGCCAGGAGAGATGACGCCCAGCTGACCAGCACTTCTCATAGCTTCTTCTGTTGCGATCCACCCCTGAGTGTCGATAGTTCCAATCTGATCGCCATTCGAGGGTATGACGAGGATCGCCGTTGCTTTTACCTCATCAGCAATCACGTCGTCCTTCGGTCCACCGTCTCCAGCAGCCAATTGAACTGCATGAACGGATCGCACAAGATTTTCTGGCTTGGTGGCATCTGCCCAACCCTTGAGGGTCGCGGAAAGAAACCGCTGCACTAGGTCTCTGTGATTAGCAATTATGCGCGATGTCGTCACAATCGAGTTGGCAACAAATCTGACACCAGTAGGCCCGATGGAAGGGTCAAAGAAACGAACTTCCTCGCCTTGTGCCTTTAGCTGTCTTTCCAATTCGACTGCCTGCGTGTTGGAGTAGACGGGAAAAAGGTCCACCGCCCCGGTAGTAAATGGTCCGTAGTCGAACTGTATGCCCACCAACGTGGGGGCCGTCGAGCCATCGATGTGGTTCTTCGCCAGATACGTTTTCATTATGGTTTCGTCATTGTCGCCCACAGAGACCCCGATGCGCTTGCCGCGAAGTTGCTCCGGCTGTGTAATCATTCCCAGTTTGGCGCGGTAGATCCATCGCACCGGATTGGCCGCATATATCTGTGCGATTACCTTGAGATCAGCGTGTTTGTAGATTGCACGAATAACTTGGTCCGCCGAAGCAACTGCGAACATGGTAGAACCATTCGGCTGAAGCAGTTGCGTGATCGCGTCTCGATCAGGACCACCCTGAACGACCTGGACTTTCAAGCCTTCGTTTATGTAATCGCCGTAAGAGTCGGCGTACAGATCACCCACAAATCCCGCGTTCGCCAGCCATTTCAAGTGGTACTCGAATGCCGTGTCATCGGAGCGCTGGAGACGCCCGACAAAGACGGCAACGGCCACGAGAATGATTGCGACCACTGCAACCATGACCACAGTTCTTAGGTGATTTCGCATTTGATTTTCCTTTAGCCTTGTAAGTCCCGAGCGCCGGGGAGTGCCCACCGAACTATTTGACGCAAAATTGGAAAGTAAAAGCAGTTGGCAACAGCGATCATGGCCAAACTAGCAAGGATGAGGCCCGTATCGTTGTGCGCCTGCGCAGTACGGATTAGTCCTCCTAGTCCGTGATTGCCCAAAAGGAACTCGGCGACCACGGCACCTACGAGAGCCAGTGCGCCGCTTCCAATGATAGCATTTTCAATGGGCTTGGCTGAGTAATTTAGCCGAATCCTTAGGCGGCCACCACTAGGCCATTGCCCCAACTGCTCGAAGAAGCTTTCCAATGCTTCAACCCGAGAACTTCCGATCGCCAGGAACACCAAGAAGCAGGGGAACACAGCCATCGACCAGACGATAATGAGCCTGGCCGCGAGCGAGTCTGAGAGCAAAATGTAGAGCAGTGGAACGATGGCAACGATTGGATAGGTTTGCCAAGCGGTCCCGATTGCTAACAAAAAGTCAGCAACGATCTTATTGCGACCGGCAAGCAAGGCGACTCCAAGGGCGCTAGTGACCGCCAGCAGCAACCCACCTACTGTAAGCATGAAGGTTATAATTGTCTGAGTCACAAGCGTGCACCACTGTTCCTGCACTAGCAGCCAAACATCTGAGGGTGCCGGTATCAAATAATCGGGATAACCGAGAAAATACTTCAACGCGAAGACCGCGAGACCCAGTACGACGACCAACGCAAATTGTCCGACGATGAATCTCATGGTGCCAACAATGCGCCCCTGATGGCCCCATATCCTGCTATTGCAGCGGGGTCTTCGACGTGTTGCAGATTTAATCCAGATATCATCGTGACTTCAGCCGGTGTTCCGACTGATAACTTTACAATCGCTTGGGAGAACAGAGCAACGTCTTCGATTTCATGCGAGATCAATATTGTTATCCAACTTTTTCTATGCTCTTTTATCCACTCAAGAATTTTCCACCTCGTTGGCTGATCGACCCCAATGAGCGCTTCGTCCAAGACCAAGCATGGTGCTTCTCGCAGCAAATAGCGCGCGAGATTGAATCTCTGTCTTTGTCCGAGAGACAGCTCAGTCGGTCGATGAGCGCTCAATGCTTCAGGAAGGTCAGCAACTTTGAGAAAGGCTTCGAGCTGACTTTTTTGCTCCTTGCCTTTCAAAAATTCATTCAAGTGTTCGGAAACCGAAAGCCAGCTCGGCAATATGTCTTCGCTTGATGCATAGAGGGCCGGTCGTGGCACAGAAACACCCACTAGTGGGCGAGGCACCAGCCGCCCGGCGATGATTTTCCCTAATGTGCTTTTTCCGGTGCCGGAACGGCCGAAGATCGAATAAAATCCAGGTCCATCCAAGAAGATATTGATCGCCCTAAATAACGGGTGCGCGCGAGGATACTGAAAGGACAAATCCTTGACCTGAACGATGCTGTTCGGGTTTGTATCCATTGAAATTTGGCCCCCCAGACCAAAGAATAGCTCAACGATAGCACAGAATGGACCGAGAAACTTCCCAGATATCAGACTGAAGGGTTCTGAGTGGAAGAGTTCCGAGTGAGGTGGCAAATCTTGTCGTCATTTGGGTTACCACTCTCCCGGCCTCGTCGGATCATCCATCGGCCCTTGGCCCGCGCGAATGCCAGAGTAGCCGCCGTCCTCGTTCGCAATTGTCGGGCCGGGCAATTCGGGAGGGAGGCTCACCCGCTCCCGGTTCAATTCCCTCAGTCGCTCATAGGCCGCTTGAGAGAGGCGCGGCTGTCTCTCAAGCACCCCCACTGGCACCGGGATCGAGACCGCCTGCGGCGTGACATTCCTGATATGCGCGGCGAAGTGGAGCTTGGGCTGCGTGAGGATGAAGTCAGGCGTGGTCCGAAAGTCCGGGGCAAGCGCCCGAGCGTCGGACATCGAGACGCCGGAAGCCATCTTGATCGACGTGTTCGCAGCCAACGACGATCTAAGCGAGCTGGTGCACTGATCGAGGAATTGATGTGCGAACACGCAGCCTAGCTTGTACTTCCGGGCCTCGGTCAGTAAGTCGTCCATGTTGCTGTCGAAGTACGCGGCAGCTTCGTCAACGATAAGGAACGCGGGCTTGCGTTCCCGCTCCGGGATCGCTGCGCGTTCCAATATTGCTTGCAGCACGAGCGATATGAAGATGCGCCCGAAATGCGAGGACGAGCCTTTGAGAAAATCTTTGGCTGTGTCCACAAGGATGATCGCGTTGCTGTTGAGTGCCGTGAACAAGTCGACCTTCGTCCTAGGTGACGTGAACAAGCGCGCGAGCGTCGGATTTTCGAGAATGGCGTTCAGCCGATAGCGGATTTGCTCCTTGGTCTGGGCGAAAGTCTTGCTCGGAAAGTCCCGCTCGAAGAAGTTGCGCTGGATCGGTGGCAGGCTTTCGATGGCTTTCCGGTACGGAGCAGCATCGTCCATCAGGTTGATCAGATCGAGGATGGTAGCGGTGCGACCGAGCGTTTCAGGAAGCGCGAGCATGAGCCGAGCTACGAACCGGAAGAACACGCCCTGCTTGGCCGTGAGGTCGGCACCGAGGAGGCCGTTGAACAGATAGTCGAAGGTCTGGATGACGCCCGCCGTCACCTGTTCCTTCGTGCCTTCGTCATATCCGCCAAGCCGGTCCCGGTTCACGTCGAAGATATTAAGCGCCGGAGGGTGCTTGATATCCCTGGGCGTGATGTAAATGAGGCGGTCTGAGAGCGGCCCGGTGTCGGGATCGAATAGCGCAAGGCGCGAGAGCTTGTTTATGAGATCGGTCTGGCTGTCGATGATGACGAGCGCCGGCGGATCGTCCGATTGCAAGTCATGCAGGATCAGGTGTTGGAGAAGCTGGGTCTTGCCCGCGCCGCTCCCGCCCACGACGTGCATGTGACTGAAGCGATCTTCGTAAGTGAGCCGCAATGGTACGGGCGTCAGGAGAAAATCATAGAGCGGCGTGCCTTTGAAATACGCCTCTACGATCTCATCGAGCGGCGCATCATTTCCTGACGGCAGCTTGAACGGCTTCTTGGGTTCATAGGGATCGGCGATGCCCGACACCGCACAGATGTTCATGTGCATCCGGGTGCTGACCTCAACGAACAAGCCGTTGTCTATGTACGATTGCGTCCAGAGGATGCCGTAGAAGCTGTCGAGGAGCTTCTTGGGTTCGGGCAGAACATAGATGAACGGAATGTTGAACGGAGAGGTTTCTGAGAACTGCGGCAACTCCCGCGTCGCTGCATCGAACAACCGGAAAAGCCCGCCCTGGAGGAAGTCGATGACGCGGTCCTGGTTGGTGAGGAAGTGGCGCTTGGAGGTAAGGAAGCGTTCGAGATCGACCTGCTCCTTGAGCGATAGCTGGCCGATATCCCATTTCAGTTCCGGGAAGCTGAAGATCGCGCTTTCCTGGTACGCGAGGTCCCGGAGCGCCTTGGCGCAGGGCATCGTAAGGCCCTCGGGCAGGCGGTTTCCGACATCGATGTAGATGGGCGAGAGGATGGGGATGACTGCCCCCTCCTTCGCGTACTTGGACGCGAGGTGAAGGGACCGAACCTCCCGGTACAGGGCCTTCAGCCCGGCTAGGTCGCGCGATCGCTCATTCGTGAAGCGGCGAAGGAACGGGGTGAAGGAAGTCGGTGAGAACGGGTCAACCGCCATCTCAGAGGACGAGGTAGAGGAGGAAGGCGAGGCCCGCGGCTCCGATGCAGCCGAACACCACAAGCTCCGGGTGGGCCTCGTATAGCTCTCGCGCCTTGTTGGTCACGAACTCCCGAAACTCATCGACTGACCCAAATTGGGGTGGGGTCGTCGGTCCGGTAAGTTGAAGGGGTGTCACATTCGTCGTCGGCGCGGGCAGCGCGGCGAACTCCAAAGCCCCTTGCGAGATATGGACCTTCTCCTCGTCATCGAAGTCTACGAGCGTGATGCTGCCGCTGAACGTGGCCGCAGCCGCGAGATACGTTTTCAAGGTCCGGCACGCCTGCATGAACGTCTCTTCGGCGCTGAGCAGTTCGGGCAGGTCTTTGCACTCGATATGATGCCCGCGCCCGAGGCTTGCGATAGAGACGTTCAGGCTCATCTTCGCCATCGCGAGAGACACCATGCCCCGCGCCAGACCCGACGCCTTCTCGCGAAGGCTATCACTTTCCACCCGGCCAAGGTGCTTGCCCATCTTCTCAACATGCCGCCGTGCGGCCTGGCTGCTGTAGACGAGCTCCTTGCCGAGTTTGTACTTGCCGATGTTGGCGGTCTCGCTCGGGCTGTAGTCAGCGCGAACGTCGAGACAAAAGAGAACCGTTCCGCCAAACACGCCACCGGCGCGTTGGCTACGTTGAATTTTGAGCTGCATCGAATCCCCCCGGACAACCAGACGGTAGGGGTGCGAGGTCGTGCTGTCACGCTCGAATACAAAGAATACCGATGTATTTAAGTCGATGGTTTGGTCTGTTCATTTGATGGCATGAAGTGGAAAAGAGTTGGTTCGGACCCGAACGGGCATGAAATAGGGAGAAGGCTCTATAAGTCGGGCTTGAGACTGCTTCAATTGCGTTGCCGCATGTGAAGCAGAGCGCTGCTATGAGAGCAGAAACGGCGTGGCGATACTGTATCGCCCAGCGTATCCCCCAGCGTATCGCCCACCACATCGCGCAAAAAAGAGGGCGGGGCGCCTGAGCCCCGCCCTATCACTCCGTCATCGGGAGCCTTGTGTGATCTGATCTCGGCGCGTGATGCGCTCTTGAAGCCAATCCAACACTTCCTGCTCGATCCATCCGACTCTGCATTGGCCAAGCCGTATCCGTTTCGGGAACGACCCTGCCGCTTCAAGCCGGGCAACATGTTGCGGGGAGTAGAGAACAAGTTCCTTGAGCTGACGCTTCGACAGTATCCGCATCGCGGTATCTCCTCGTGAGAGGAGCATCGCGACGCCCCATGGGTTAGTGCCCACTGGACAGCTGAACATAGCGCGCATAGGCGGTCTTAGAAAGAACCTTCTGCGCACGTTCCGAAAAGTTGATCTCTGAACATGGCACCGCATAAGCGGCAATGCTGAACATATCGGAACATATCGAACGTTGCCCGGACAATTGCGTCCATTACGTTTGCGGCGCCGGCATTCACCGGCCAACCGAAAGGTTGTTTAGAAATTAACCCCTCAAACTATGGGATTAGACATGTATGCGGCTAGGAGGTTCTGCGTTCAAAATTCGGACTCCGTGCCCGATGAGAAGCGTTTCTCGGTGAAGGTCACATGCAGCGGTCAACCGCTGAATGTCCCTGACTGCGAACGCATATCGGTGATCGAGGAGGAAGTGATGTACTGGCGCAAAGCGAGCCACATTCACGCATGGTTCGTGGACAACGTTCAGGATGGCAACGACGACTGCGGCACCCACGTTGTCACAGAGGATAATCTTCGTGAACTGCTCTCCGTTTGCCGGAAGGTGATAGAGGCATCCAAGCTAGTCGACGGGATAGTCTTTGCAGGCACGACATGGTCTCCAGGAGACTCGAAACCGGTGGAGCTACGCGAACCCGGCAGAGTGATTGAAGATCCGACGGTGGCTAAGCAACTCCTACCGACTCGCGCAGGCTTCTTCTTCGGCAGCACGGAGTACGACGAAAACTATCTGGACAACGTGAAAGACATGCACGACTGGGCCGTCAGAATATTGTCCGAGTCGAAGACAGCAACGGTCGACAGCGACATCAGTTACTCCTCGAGCTGGTAGGCGACGAAGTTGGGACCAAGTGGTTGAACGAGGTTGGGACCGGTTCCGAGACCTTAGTCAGAAGGCAGGTACCTTTTGATCCGGATCGTCCTAGCAACACGACTGGCCCCCGCTTCGGCGGGGGTCTTTCGTTGCAGTCGTTTCTCGCTCGCGTCGATGGCAATGCTCGAAACTATCGCGAAGCACAGCTCGAACAGAAGGTAGCAAAGTGCATACGCGAAGATCACGAATGCGCCGGACCCGAACCGGAAAGCGCATTGAACTCACGTCACGCGACATCGAGATTTTCAAACTGCTCGGTAGGTATCGCTATCTGCGCTCGACGTACATCCATGCCTTCGTCGGCGGTGCATCCGAGACACGCTTCAAGGAGCGGCTGGGCGACCTGTTCCATGAGGGCTACCTAGACCGCCCCACCCAGCAATGGGAGTTCGCCGATGCCCGCCATAGGCCTGCGGTCTATGAAATCGGAGCAGGCGCAAGGCGCGTACTTCAAGAGGCGGGAGGGACATCCGGCGACGCGCGGACCTTTCTCAGTGAAGCCTTTCACCGACAGTTTCTGCACTCGCTGATGATTTGCGAATTGCTGGCGTCTCTCGACATTGGCATCCGTGCAAATCCGCGCCTCAGGCTCATCGCCTGGCCCGAGATACTTGGCAGGGCCCCGGAAGCCACGCGCTCGTCCCCGACACCGTTTCGCGTCCCTTTGCCTTCTGGTGGCTATCTGGTGCCGGACGGACTGTTTGGCATCGAATATGGGTCAACTGGCGCGAAGGCGTACCGCTTCTTCGCGCTTGAAGCGGACCGCGGAATGATGCCTGTGGCGCGGTCGAACTCATCTCAAAGCTCCTACCTCGGCAAGCTCGCGACCTACCGGGAAATCATCGACCGCAGGCTCTACAAGACGCACATGGGCCTTCCGAACCTCTTGGTCCTCACCACTATGACGAGTGAGAAGCGCCTTTCTGAGACGTTGCGTCGCTCCGGCGAGGCGGAAGGAAGTCCGCAATTTCTGTTCAAGGTGATCGATGCAGATGTTTCGCGCGAACCCCTGCTTCGCCTTCTGACCGAACCGTGGGAGAGGGCGGGTCTTCCGCCACTTGCAATCGACCACTAGCCACAGGGCACTAGCGGTTGGTGGAAACGTGCTGCATCGCTGTTTCCCCGCAATCGCAGCGACTGAGCTTCTGCCGGAAGGCGCGCCATTGCATTGCGGGGCGCAAGCCGATCAAGGCCGGCAGCGACCCGCGATGGTCGTAGGACAGCTTAGCCGAATACGAAGTCTCCCGCCGTGAGCTGGCTCATCTGCACATGCTGCAACGTGATGCTGTCTTGCAGGTCGAAGGTAATGACCGTGTCATTTGCGGACTGCGACATCAGCCCGTGCAGTGTCGTGAAATCATGCACGCCCGTACCGTTGAGGACGATGACGTCGTGGCCGGTGCCGGCCGCCTGGAAGTCCGTGATCGTGTCGAAGCCATTCGCCGCCGAGAACACGAAATGATCCGAGTTGCCACCTCCAGTGAAGTTGTCGTTACCCGCACCCGATGTCAGCGTGTCCGCACCGCTACCGGCAATGATGACGGAAATTCCGTGCAAGTTGGCAAGCGTGTGGCCGCCCGACGTCACTATGCCCACCATGCCGCCGCCAAGGTCGTGTCCCTTCGCGAGGCTGATCTGCAGCGCACCGGCGAAAGAGCCGTAGTCGACCGTGTCGGTGCCGCTCGCGCCCGAGACGCTGCCGCCCCAGACCGTGTCGGTGCCGCCGGACGCGCCGGGCGCGATGAACCGGTCGTTGCCCGCTCCGCCACTCATCCAGTTGTTGCCGCCGCCGCCATTGATCACATTGTCATGTGCGTTGCCGGTGATCACGTCGTTCCCGGCGCCGCCGATCGCGCCGTCTATGTCGTGCAGTAGCGCGAGATAGTGAAATGCCGAGTCGGCGACCCAGCCAGTCGGGCCACGCGGTCCGTCGCTCGCGCCCAGCATAATCTGCAGACCGGCGGCGACCGTGGAATAGTCAACGGTGTCATAGCCGGCGGCGCCGAGATCGCCGCCGCCCCACACGGTGACGGTCCCGCCGGTCGCGGCGCCTGGAGCCACGAAGCGGTCGTTGCCGCCGAGCCCGACCAGCACGTCGATGCCGACGCCGTCGCTCAAGATGTCGTCGCCGTTCGTGCCTTGGACCGCGTTGGCGCCGAAATTGTCGTAAGGATCGGCAATGCCGTGCGGCGAGGTGAGGAAGACGCCGTCGCCGACATCGACCAGGATGCGGTTGTTGCTGCCCGACACGCCGAAGAAGTCGTCGGTGCCGGGAATGATCATGTTGTTGGAGCCGACGATGTCCAGGTTGGCTCGGTCGGCCAGCGAGATGGTCGCCCCGTTTTCCGCCAGCGCGAAATGAGTCACGATGGCGCCCAACGCGTCGTGATCCCTGGCCAGCTGCGCCGCGCTCAGCGACAGCGTAGGCGTCCCGGAATCCGTGAGCTCGACGAAGGAGAGCTTGCCGCTGAGCGCCAGCGTCTCGATCCGATCGAGACTGGCCGCAACGCCGGCTGCGCTATCGGAGATGGCGACCTGGGTGAGCTTCCCGCCGGCCTCCAGCGCCGCCAGCGTCTGGAAGTTCGCGATAACGTTGAGCGCCGTATCCGCCACCTGGATGACCGCGACGTGGCTGTTGGCATTGTAGCTTGCGGCGTTCGCCGCATGCGCGCCCAGGATCTGGAGGTGATAGTTGGAGCTGATCTTGGCGAGCGCGCCGGCGTCGCTGCCGAGCTCGCCCTCGAACACCTGGATGATGCCGCCGTCGGTTAAGGTGATGCCCGAAAGCTTACCGGCAGCCGTGAGCGCCTGTAGTTCCGACAGATCGAAGCCGACCTTGAAGCTACTGTCGGCGACCGAGATCGAGGTCACATGTGCCTTGGCGGCGATCGTCGCTGCATCGTCGGCCGCGATGCCGGTGATCGATAGATTGTAAGGCGTGGCAATCTTGCTGAGCGCGCCGGCGTCGTCGTTGAACTGCGCCGCGGTGAGCGCGAGCGTCGGCGTGGTGCCATTGCTCAGGCTCAGCGCCGACAAATGGCCATGCGCCGCCAGGGCCTCAAGTTGCGGCAGCTCGTCGACGACGTTGGCGGCCGCGTCGGTGAGCGCGAGTTCGTACGACTTGACGAATTTGGATAGAAGCGGTGCGTTCGACGTCCATTTAGCCAGAGAAGAGAACGAGAACACCGGAACGAACGCATCCGTCGTGCTCACCGAGGTCAGCAGATTGGCCGCCGCCAGCGTCTCCAGCGCCGCCATGTTGGTTACGACGTTCGTCGCCGTGTCGCTTACCGTGACCGCGGTGAGCAGATGCGCAGTGCCCAGGCTTTGCAGCGCCGTCACGTTCAGTGCGATGAAGGTCGCGTTGTCCGACACCGAGATGCCAGTCAGCTTGTGCGCGGTCGCGAGCGCCAGCAGCTGCGCCTTGCTGGCGACCACGTTCTGCGATGTGTCGGCGACGAAGGTCCCGGTCAGCTGCGTACCGAGCTTCTGCAGGGTCGCGGCGTTGGCCAGGATGTGCGCTGCCGTGTCGGTGACCGAAACCATGTTGGTTCCGGTCGCACTGAACGCGTCGAGTCCGAGCGCTTGCGCGCGCGTCATCTCGGCCGTCCAGGCGTTGAACTGGGTAATGTCGCCGGACAGCACTAGGCCGGCGTCGAAGGCCACCGGATCGGCCTTGTAGAGGCCGTAATCATGGGCCGCGTTGAGATCGGCGATCAGGCCCGTGCCAGTCGTGGCCGCGGTCTTGAGTAGGGCGTATTCCATGAACGGGTTGCCGCCCTGGATTTGCAGACCGTGCAGCGTATGCCCAATCGCGAAGTCTACGGCGTCGCTCCCCTCGGTGAAGGTCTTTACGAAGGTGCCACTGTAGTTGCCGGGATCCACTTCGTGATCATCGTAGAAGAAGCTGGCCTTGAAATATCCCAGGCTGCTGCCGCCAATCGTGCCGACGACGTGGCCGCCTATCCCATGAAGGATGGTGTTCTCTTCGGTGGCTTCGGCGGTGATCATGTTGCGCGCGATCGTCACGTCGCCGCCATTGTCGGCGCCGGACGCGCCGAGAGCGAAGGTTTGCGTCGTTGTGTTGAACTCGTCGAAGGCCACCGCGTTCGGCCCCACGCTGGGATGGCCGAACAGGTTGCCGACCAGAGAACCCAGAACCTTGCCGATGATGCCGCCGATGGGTCCGCCAAGATATCCGCCGATCGCCGAGCCGATCTCGCCGCCGATCTGGCCAGCAGGTGTGACGGCGAGCTTGTCGATGCCGAGCAGCTTGTCGATATAACCGTCGATCGCGGAGGTGCCCAGGGCCGCGACCGCATTGTCGAAGTCGGCAAAGGCGTCCGCCAGCGTGCCCAGCTCGACCGTGCCGGCCAGGATGTCGTGGAAATTGTCGATGACGAAGTTCGTGAGGTCGGTGGTCGCGGCCTTGCCGAGCGTGCCGCCGATTAGCAAGTCCTGGCCCGAAGTCAGGCCCAGCGCCTTGAACAGAGCCTGGCCCGCGTCCTTGCCGATGGCGCCGGCAATCTTGTCAGCAATGTCCTCGCCATAAGATTGTAGGAAGGTGGTGGCGGCCTGGAGCGGATCGGTGCCGAGCTGCCCGATGATCTTCTCCAGATCGCCATTGGCGAAGGCCCGAATCGCGATCTGGCCGGGAAGACCGGCGTCGTTGAGGAACTTGGTGATCGTGCGTCCGGCCAGGCTATCGATGACTACGCCGAAGAGCTGCGCCGGGGTGATGTCGGGATTGAAGACATCGGCCAGGATCTCGCCGGCGGGCCCCAAATGCAACGTATGCAGCAGCACGCCGGCAGCGGAATAGAATACGCGGGTGGACGAGCCGTCAACATCGAGGGAGGTCTGCTGCGTCAGCGCATGGGTCACCGCATCGAAGGTCTGCGCCAGGCCGCTGCCGTCGAAATTGAGGACCACGCGGCTGAGCAAGCTGTTGCCGACGTCCTCGACAGTGATCGTCTGATCCCAGAAGCCGTTGTCGAGGTCGAAGCTCGTCAGTGTCTGCGTCCCGTCGGTGTCGACGACATAGGTCGACTGCAGGGCGCCGCCGGCGGCGGGATCGTAGCCGGCATCGAGCGTCGTGCCGTCGTCGTTTACCTGGAAGTGCTGGGTCAGCGCGCCAGACGTGTCGAAGTCGTCCTGGGTCGAAAGCCAGCCATTGTCGCCGGTGTCGTCCTTGAACACAATCGAATGGCCGTCGGCATAGGTCGTGGTCGACGCGACGGGCTGCTCGCCGAACGCCTGGTCGAACGTCAAATCGACGCGACTGCCATCGTCGTTCTGCACGAGCTGCTCGGCGAGCTGCTGATGAACATCGAAATCCTCAACCGACTGGGTCCAGGACTGGCTGTTCGTCAGATCGAATTGAGTGAAGCTCGACGTCCCGTCGGCGTTGACGATGTAGCTCGTGCTGATTGCGCCCTGATGGAGCGGATCGTAGGTGACATCGGAGGTGCTGCTGTCGTCGTTGATCTGGAAGTCCTGCGTTAGCTGGCCGCCGGCGTTGTAGCTGGCGGTGAACGACTTCCAGTCGGCGTTCTCCAGGTCATACGCGACATAGGTCGACGAATGGTCGGCATTGACGGCGAAGACCGAACTGATTGCACTGCCGTGCAGGAGATCGAATGCCGTGCTGGTCGAGCTGCCGTCGGCGTTGAGGTCGAAATTGCCGACCAGATGTCCCGCCGCGTCATAGCTCGAGCTTTGCGACACCACCGAGCTTGTGCCGTTCAGCGTGAAATCGCTGTCGACGTGCTTGCCGTCAAAATCGAACTCGGTCGCGTTCTGAAGGAGCCCCTGAGACGAAAAGGACTGGTCTATGCTCTGCCAGAGGGCATCGCCCGAGAGGTTATTGATGATGCTGTCGAAGTTGCCATTGGGATCGAATGTCAGGGCCGTGCTCAGCGCGCCGCCGTGCTGGCTGTCGAAGATATCGGCCGTGAAGCCGCCGTCGGAATTGTCGGTGAAAACACCGCCGAACTCGCCGGTGATGTCGCTCAGGATCTGCTTGGTGTCCTGGACCCCGAAATGCGAGAAGGCCTCGGTGGCAAAAACTAGCGTCCCGATGATGTTGAGCGCCTGGCCGTAGGGCGTGGATGCCGGATATTGCAGCGCGGTCGCCACCCACCACAGATCAGCATCGCGCTTGCCTGTCGTCTCGATATCCGAGGCATTGCTGGCGGCCGCCAGCTTTTGCGCTTCCGTGGCGTTTGGATTATCCGTGAGAAACTTGTCGTAGTTCTTTACGGCATCGTCAGTGGCTTGCTGATAAAGAAGATCGTGGAGGCGGCCGTGCTCGTCGAACAGATCCTTGGCCGGACCTTTGGAGCTTTCCAAGTTCGGCTTAAAGTTGGCGTACGCCGCCTCCAGATCGCCGGCCGTCTGGTATTTTGCGTAATCAAATGGCGGACTGTATTTTCCGTCGCCGTAGTCCGCTCCGGCCCAGTTGCCGTAGCGCCCGAGCACAAGAATCGAGTCTGTGAGAGACAGCGAAGCCTGGGAATTGCTGGGGCTGAGATTGTATTGCGGTAGGTTCGGGTCGGGATTGTACGGACCCCAGTCGCTGGCGATGTGCTTGTTTACCGCCGCCTGCTCCGCGTCGATGATCTGTTCAAAATCCGCCAGCGACACGGCGTGCCCCCAAACGTCGATACTTGTTGACTGTTACAGACGATGGGAGTCGAAGCAAGAGATATGAAGGGAAAAAATCGAGACGTGCGTCTTAAATACTTCAATTTTAAAGTATTGAGCGCGGCTGATCGAATGCCGATTTCGAAGACGAGGCGTCTTGTAGGAACTCATCTGGGGTAGGTGTGGATATGAGAGCAGCCGCATCGATGATCGAGAACTTCTATGCCATCAGGAGACGTTACCTACGCTTAGCATAGCTCTGCCTGCCAGCAGTTGGTCGAACGCTCCTGAACATCAGCGAACGCGAAATTCGTTGGTGCAATTGTTGGTATAAATTGAGGTGCGACACAATAACCCTGTCATATCATATCCTTAGCGGGCACCCAGGGGAACCGTGGGAGCGCCACCCTTCGCCCACCGCGATAGGGTAATTCTACCCACCCCTTCATCAACCTCGCATTCACTCGCACGGCGCAGCATGGCGGAGGGATTCAACCTTGCCGGCAGCGAGCGAAATGACGTTTCAAGCCCATGTCCAGTCTCAGCGGGTTTCGGCGCCAGCGCCCGCCCGCACGCCGCTCAGCGCGGAGTTCGAGGCGTTCTGGCGCGCGCTGCCGATGGACGGGCTGGTGCCGAACCGCAGCGTCTTCCTGCCGGAACGCGCGCCGCGCTTCCTGCGCCATCTGTTGTTGTGCGAAGCGCTGCCGGACGGCCAGTCCTGCATCCGCATGCGCCTGGTCGGCAGCGAATTCGCGGCACGGGTGCAGCGCGATCTGAAGGGTCAGGACTATCTGCAATATCTGCCGGAGGGGTATCACGCCGCCGCGATCGAATCGGTGCGGCAGATCGTGATGCGGCCCTGCGGGCTGTGGCAGGTCATGCCGGTCCACTACGAGCGCGGCTATGCCCATCACATCGAGCTGACGATCTTCCCGCTCGGACCCGGCCCGGACGGCAAGCATCTCTTGCTGGTGCTGACGCAGGTTGTCCCCGCGCTGGTGACGCCCACGCCGACCGGCGACAAGGTGATGGCCACCGACACGGCGCTGAGCTATCGCTACATCGACCTCGGCGCGGGCCTGCCGACCTAGAGCCCGGCGATCTGGCTCGAAAACGCGAAAGCTGATCTAAGTTGCTTCAACCGCCGCTCGCGGCGCGGCTTGGGGTCGCTATGGTTGAGAACGAGATCGGCGCCGACATTCGACACTGGCGCAACCGCAGCGATGCCGCCGTCTGGGCCGTTCGCGGTCTCGCCGCCGTCGTCGCCATCGTCTTGATCGCCATCGTCGGGCGAAATCTTCTCTCGGCCCCCTGGTGGTCGGTGGCCGGTTTCGCGACCGATCCTGGCCTGTTCGTGCGCAAGCACGTCGTCGACTATCAGGTCTGCAGTGCCTGGGCGGGCGGTGCGCCGAGCACGCGAGGCGATCCCAATCAGCATCTCAGCGAAGGCGCGATTACAACGGTGCCGGTGGCGGGGCGCGAAGCCCATATCGGTGTTCTGCTGCCGAGCAATGCCGTGATCTCGCAGGTCTATTGCGGTGCGCAGAGTGGCGCCGGCCGGCCATCCGAATGTTCCGCGGCGGGCTGCAACGTGCCGGTCTCGCTGCTGCTGGACGACGACATCTATACGCAGGGCCGCGCATTGACGGTCACGGTTACCGGCACCGACCGTAGGGTCCAATCCGGCCAGACGTTCCGCGTCTGGGTGCTGTGGAAGAACGGCGAAGATCGTCGCGGCCGCTAGCGCTCGCCGGCTTACGCCACCAGCGCCGACGGCTTTAGTCCCAACTCCTTCAAGAGCGGCTCCGCATAGTCGATGCGGCCGGTCATCTTCTTGGGGTCGCCGCTGGCGAGCTGATAGACCGCTTCGGCGATATATTCGATGGGCTGCACCCGATCCTTGGTGCGTTCGTTGATCAGGCCGTGCACGGCGACGCCGGGCGTATTCACCAGCCCCGGCGACACCACGTTCACCGCGATGCCGTCGTCATACACTTCGGACGCCAGACCAGTCGTGAAACGCTCGAGCGCGGCCTTGCACATGCCATACACTGTGCCGCCCCGCGCGCCGGCCATGTAGGGCTGCTTGGGGTGGGTGCCGGCGCCCGACGAGATGTTGACGATCCAGCCGGACTTGCGCGCCTTCATCGACGGCAGCACCAGCTGCGACAGATGGAACGGCGCATAGACCTGTACTTCCAGCATCAGCTTGAAGCGCTTCTCGGTGAATTCGGCGACCGGCGCGAAGAAGGTGATCGCGGCGTTGTTGACCAGGATGTCGATCGGGCCGTAGGCGGCCTGCGCCTTCTCAATCAGCATTTCGCGCTCGCGCGCCTGGGCGAGGTCGGCCTTGATGAAGGTGACGTCGGCGCCGGTTTTCTTCACCCGGTCGACGGTTTCGTGCAGCGTGCCGGGCAGGCGGCTCTCGCCGCTCTCCGCGGTGCGCGCGGAGACGACGATCTTGGCGCCTTCCATGCCCAGGCGCACCGCGATCGCTTCGCCGATGCCGCGGCTGGCGCCGGTGATGAGTGCGACCTTGCCTTTCAACGTGCCTGCCATGTCCGCCTCCTCAAGTTTCGGGAAGCGTAGGCTCCGTGTCCGCCCGCGACAACGCCATGCGACTTTTGTGCGTGGCGGCGTACCAGGCGAAAAAGATCGCCGGCAGCACCATCAGGCCGGCCGAGAAGAACGGCGCATCGACGCCGATATTGGCGAAGGTCAGCGCCGCGATCGACGGCCCGACCAGCCGCGCCAGCGCGCCGACCGCATTGTTGAGGCCGAGATATTGGCCCTGATGCTCCCAATCGACATTGCGCGACAGCAGCGCCGAGACGTTGGGCCAGGCCACCGACTGGCCGAAGGCGGAGATGGCCAGCAGCGTGACGATCATCACGGTGCCAGTGGAGAACGGCTGCAGCGTGGCGCAAACCGTGGTCAGCGCCATGCCGGCCGCCAGCATGCGCGCCTCGCCGAAGCGCTTGGACAAGGGACCGGTGATCGCGATCTGGCAGATCGCGGCGACGATGCCGGTGACGGCGAAGGCGCCGCCGACCTGCTGCGGTCCCCAGGCGAAGCGCGCCTGCGTCCACAACCCGAACACCGATTCGATGCCGTTGAAGGCGCAGCCGGCCAGGAAGGTCACCAGCATCAGCCGGCCGATGACGGGATTTGCCATCGCGGTGTTCACGACCGCCCACCGGCTCGGCTTGCTGCCGATGCGGCGATGGGTGCGGCTCTCCTTCAGAAATGCGATCAAACCGATCACGCACAGTCCCGACAGGCCCGACGCGATGAGCAGCGGTATGCGAAAGCCGGCGTGACCGGCGGAGGGCTGCGCCAGCAATCCGCCGAGCGCCGGCCCGACGATGAAGCCGATATTGTAGGCGGCGCCGAGCCACGACATTTTCGCCGTGCGCTGGTCGGGCGGCGTGATGTCGGCGATGTAGCCCTGAATCACCGCGCCGTTGCCGCTCGCCATGCCGCCCAAGAGCCGCACAATGAACGCGACCGTGATGTTCGGCGCGAAGGCGAGCGCGAGATAACACAGGCAGTTGCCGGTCACAGTGCTGATCAGGATCGGCTTGCGGCCGACCGTGTCGGACAGCCGGCCCCAGAAGGGCTCACCGAAGAACGAGCCGATGGCGTAAGCCGAGAAGATCAGCGCCACCTGCCAGGGCGGTGCGTGGAACGACTTGGCATAGAACGGCAGCAGCGGGACGATGATGCCGAAGCCGAGCAGATTGATGAACATCACCGACAGCAGCGTCGGCAAGGCTGCCGCCGAGACCGGCGCGGGTTTCAAGGTCGGGCTGTCAGCGGTCATGGCAGGGCTTCGTTATTGGCGGCTTCGCGCCGGCGGGCAAGGCGCGTCGCGTCGCACGCCGGTCGGCGGCGTTCCGCGGCGGAATGTCCTAGCTCGCGTCCAGCGCTTCGCGCGCCTTGCTCGCCAGATCCTGTTTGCGGAACGGTTTCTGGATGAAATGAACGCCGTGATCGAGTCGACCGTGATGCACGATCGCGTCCTCGGTATAGCCGGACATGTAGAGCACTTTGATCCCCGGATGTCGCTTCGTCGCTTCCTCGGCCAGCCGCCGGCCGTTCATGCTGCCCGCCAGCACGACGTCGGTGACGAGCAGCGCGGTCTGCGTGTGCCGCGCCAGCGCATCCAGCGCCTTGGCTCCGGTCGCCGCTTCCAGCACTGTATAGCCCAGGGAGCGCAGCATCGTGACGGCGACGAAGCGCATGTCCAAATCGTCTTCGACCACCAGGACGGTTTCGTTCTGGGCGGCGGGAGTGGCGCGTTCGAGGCGTGGCGCGGCATCCTCGGCCTGTCCGATCCAGCGCGGCAGATAGAGCTTCACGGTGGTGCCGCTGCCGACCTCGCTGTAGATCGCGACGTGCCCGCTTGATTGCTTGGCGAAGCCGTAGACCATGCTGAGGCCGAGGCCGGTTCCCTGACCGAGGCCTTTGGTCGTGAAGAACGGCTCGAAGGCGCGCGCGATGACGTCCGGCGGCATGCCGGTGCCGGTGTCCGACACCGCCAGCATCACATATTGACCGGGCGCGAGATCCGCATGCACGGCCGCGTAGTCGCCGTCGATCCGCGTGTTGCGGGTCTCGACGGTCAGGCGGCCGCCGTCCGGCATGGCGTCGCGCGCGTTCACGACCAGGTTGAGCAGGGCGTTCTGCAGTTGTCCCGGATCGACTTCGCCGGCCCACAATCCGGCGCCGCCGACGAATTCGAGGCCGATATTGGACGGCAGCGTGCGGCGGAGAAGTTCGGTCGTGTCGCGCGCCAGCCCGTTCAAGTCGGTGACCTGCGGGCTGAGCGGCTGCTGGCGCGCGAAGGAGAGCAGGCTGCGCGTCAGGGTCGAGCCGCGCTCGGCCGCGCGCCGCGCCGGTTCGAGCAGCTCGGCGATTTTCGCGTCGCCAGCGCCGAGCGCGTCGTTCGCCAACTCCAGATTGCCGCTGATGACGCCGAGCAGATTGTTGAAGTCGTGCGCCACGCCGCCGGTGAGCTTGCCGATCGCCTGCATCTTCTGCGACTGCTGCAGCTGTTCCTCGGCCGCCTTGCGGTCCGTCATGTCGATGGCGAGCGTGTAGTAGCCGAGGATCGCGCCGCTTTCGTCGCGGTTCGGAACGAAGGTGACTTCCACGGTCCGTTGCCGGCCGTCCGGATAGGGCAGGGTCGCCTCCGAGCGATACTCGCCGGCCCTGAGCCTTTGGCGGACGGGCTCCGAGGCGGCGAGGTATTTGTCCGAGACCAGTTCGGGCACGCTCTTGCCGGCCATGCTGGCGGCGTCGGCGGCGAACCAGCTTTCCATCGTCCGGTTCACGAAGCGAAAACGGCCTCCCACGTCCTGGTACGAAATCGCGACCGGAACGTTGTCGGTGATGGCGCGCAGCTGGCGGACGCTGGCTTGCAGCGATGCATTGAGCTCCTGGATCTTGCGTTCCGCCGCGTTCTGCTCGGTCACGTCGCGTACCAGGATGAGGGACAGAACTTCGTCGCCCAGCTGAAAGCGCGAGCCGCTGACTTTCACTTCGATCATGCTTCCGTCGGAGCGGCGAAGCGTCGAGGGATAGTTGCGCACCAGGCCGCCACCGAGCAGCACGTTGCGCAACTCACCCATCTGCTCGGTGTCGATGACTATGCCGCTATCCATCACGGTTTTGCCGATGATGGCCTCGCGGCTCCGACCGAAAATATGACGCGCGGCGTCGTTGGCATCGAGGATGACGCCCGAACCGACACCGATGCCGACTCTGAGGACGATCATGGCGTCGGCGCTGGAATTGAAGGCGCCGGCGAATTTGTCGTGCGAGGACTGCAGGGCAAGTTCCGCCGCCTTGCGCTCGGTGATGTCGCGGACGACGCCGAAGAAGAAGGGTTGGGCGGCGCCTTCGACGCGGCTGAGCACGACCTCGGCGTCGAATTCGCCGCCGTCGAAGCGCCTGTGGCGCCACTCGAAGCGCTGCTGTTCGCCGTTCAGCGCGGCGGCGATCTTTTCCCTGGCTTTTTCTTCCGAGCGCCGGCCGTCCGGCTGCGTCGGCGGCGAAAATTGGTCGGGCGACCGGCCGATCAGTTGCGCGCGCGAACAGCCGAACGTTCTCAAGGCCGCTTCGTTGCAATCGGCGAACAGGCCCCCAAGCGTCAGGAAAATGGCGTCGCCGATGCTGTTGAACAAGGCGCGATAGGTGGCCTCCTGTTCCAGCAGCGAGGTCGTGGTGTTCTTGCTTTCGGTGATGTCCTGGACCGTGACGAGCAGGCCGCTATAGGCGCCGCTGGCGTCGAATTGCGGTTGGTTGACGCATTTTTCCCAGATGATCGTGCCGTCGCCGCGCACGATGCGCAGTTCGCACTCGAATTCCCTGCCGTCGCCCTCCGCCACAGCGCGTTGCGCCACATAGGCCGCGCGATCTTCGGGGTGGATGAAGTCCATCGCTTCGTCGCGCTCGAAATACGCCCGGGGCGGCACGCGGCGTTGTTCGAAGAGCGAGTCGGACCAGTAGACCCGTCCCGTGGCGTGGTCGGAAATGACATAGCCGGTGCGGCCATATTGCTGCGCGCGCAGCAACAGATCGAGATTGTTGCGGAGCTGCGCGAGGTCGGGATTCTTCCCGGCGTCACTCATGGCGGTCGAAGCCTCGTCCGGCTGGCCTGTGGCCGGTTCCTGGAATAGAAAGGTCAAAAGCAGGCGCGAGCAAGGCATCATAATGAAGCACGGTAAAATCACCTATCGGCGAATCCGTCACGGCTTGCTGGCGCTGTTCGCAATCCTGGCTGAGGCGGTGCCCGGTCTCTCGGCCGATGCGCTGCCCGCCGACGCCTGGCGCACGGTCGATCCGCAGAACCTCGTCCTGATCGACACCAAATACGGCCAGGTCGCCGTCGAGCTGGCCCCGGAATTCGCGCCCAATCACGCCGCGCGCCTGCATGCCCTGATCGCCGCGCATTTTTACGACGGTCTGTCCTTCTATCGCGTCATCGACGGGTTCGTGGCGCAGGGCGGCATCGGGGAAGGCACCGCGTCGACCAAGGATCATCCGGTCGAGGCGAAGAACCAGGACAAGTGGCCGGCGCTGAAGGCGGAGTTCGACCGGCCGTCCGCGCCGGTGCCGGTTTTCACCCCGCTCGGCAACGCCGATCTGATGGCGCCCGAGGTCGGCTTCGAAGACGGCTTCGCCGTGGCGCGCGATCCGGCGGCGGGGCGCGAATGGCTGATCCATTGCCCCGGCACGTTTGCCTTCGCGCGCGACAACGATCCCGATACCGCGGCGACCGAATTCTACATCGTGATCGGCCAGGCGCCGCGCCGGCTCGATCGCGACCTGACGGCGTTCGGCCGCGTGCTGTCGGGTCAGCAATTTCTGCAGAAGCTCGAGCGCGGCGATCCGGATGTCGACAGCGGCGTGATCGGCGACCTCACCAAACGCGACGCGATCATCCGTATGCGCCTGGCGTCCGATCTACCGGCGGCGGAGCGGCCTTCGTTCCAGGTGATCCGCACGGACTCCAAGACCTTCGCGGATTCCGTGGAGGCGCGCCGCCATCCGACGTCGCCATTCTATTTCCGCAAGCCGCCGCCGGTGCTCGAGATCTGCGGCGTGCCGGTGACGGTGAAGCGCGTCAGCGGCCCTTGAATACCGGTTCGCGCTTTTCCAGGAAGCTCTTGACGCCTTCGCGGTGATCTTCGGTCTGGAACAGGTGGAAGATGGTCTCGATGGCCCAGGTGCCGATCTCGCGCGGGTCGCCGCCCGCGTAGCGGCGCAGTCCTTCCTTGATCGCCTTGGTCGCCAGCGGCGGATTGGCGGCGATCTTCGCTGCGAGTGCGTTGGCGCGGGGCATCAGTTCGCCATGCGGCACGACGTCCGAAACCAGGCCGATGCGTGCGGCCTCCCACGCGTCGATCACCTCGCCGGTCAGCATCAGCTCCGCCGCTTTTGCGCCGCCCACCAGCGCCGGCAGGCGGTAGAAGCCGCCGACGTCCGGCACCAGGCCGCGCTTGACGAACAACTCCGCGAACCTGGCGTTCTCGCTCGCGATGCGGATATCGGCATAGAGCGCCAGCTCCATGCCCCAACCGACCGCGTTGCCGTTCACCGCCGCGATCACCGGCTTGGTGCAGTCGAGCGCCGCCATGGCGGCCGGCGTCGGCTGCGCCTTGCGCGGCGCTGCATCGGCGAGGCGTGCTTCGCCGGTCATCATCTCCTTGACGTCCTCACCGGAACAGAAAGCGGGATCGGCGCCGGTGACGATGACGACGCGCACGCCGTCGTCGGCGCTCGCGGCGTGGAACGCGGCTTCGACCTCGGCATAGGCGCGCGGATTGAGCGCGTTGCGCCGCTCCGGCCGGTTGAGCGTGATCGTCGCCACGTGATCGCGTACCGAATAGAGCACGCATTGGAATTCGTCGGTCGCGATCGCCATCAGTCGGTCACCGGTTCTTCTTCGTGCTGCTTGACGTGGCTGACAAAGCGTCCTTCCGACGCCGGCTTCTTCATCAGCGCCAGGACTTGTTCCACCGCCTGGCGCAGATTGTTGGCCAGGAAATCGCATTCGGTCGCTTCGAAGCTGTCGAGATATTGGGTGTCGTCCTCGATCACGCTCCAGAAGCCGGCGATCAGCGGCAGGCCCGGCAGGCGCTTGCGCAGGCGGCGCGCCAGATAGCGGGCGTTCTTCGGACTGCCAGGCTCCAGATAGGAGACGCAGACCACGCGCACGCCGTCGCAGACGAGGTCCTGGATGGTGATGGGCGAAACCGCGTCGAACGACGCGATCCGCGCGCCGATGCCCTGGCGTTCGAGCAGATGGGCGAGCAGCGACGCGGCGGCATGATCCAGGATGCTGCGTCCCGCCACGCACAGCACCGGCTTGTGCTGCCAGTCGGGCGGCACCGTCTCGTGCGCGATGTTGGCTTCGCGGATTTCGGGATCCTCATGCTGCGTCAGATTGTCGATGAAGCCTTCGACCGTCGTCGCGATGCGCTTGCGGCCTTCCTCGGTCAGCGCGCCGCGATTGACGTCGAGCTGCGCCTGCGCCAGGCCGCGGATCGCCACCTCGTCGAAATAGGCCGGCAGCGAATGGTCCTGAAGATATACCTCCGCCTGTTCGGCCGCCTCGTCCGGATTTCCCGCCAGCATCCGAAGATAGAAGCTCTCCTCCGGTGCCATGGGTGGCGCATCGCCCAGCATGACGTCGAGAAAGCGCAGCTGATCGACATGGCGGCCGAGCACCACCAGGCACATGGTCAAAGGCGTTGAGAGCAGAAGCCCGACCGGCCCCCAGACGAACGTCCAAAAGCCTGCGGCGACGACGACGGCGAGCGCCGACAGACCCATGTTGCGGCCATAGAGCCAGGGCTCGACCGCTTGTCCTGTGATCGACTCCAGGACGATGAAGATGCCGAGCGACCAGAACATCATCGTCCAGCCGGGATCGACCGCCAGCGCCAGCGTCAGGGGCAGGAGTGCCGCGATCGGCACGCCGATATAAGGCACATAGCGGAACATCGCCGCGATCAGGCCCCAAAGCGCGGGATTGGGAACGCCCACCGCCCACAGGCCGAGCCCGACCAGCAGGCCGAACACGGTGTTCACCGCGGTCTGCAGCAACAGATAGCGGCTGAGCCGCTCGGCGCCGTCGTCGATCGCCAAGGTCGTTCGCTGCAGATCGCGCGCGCCGGCCAGCATGATGAAGCGGTCGCGCAGGTCTTCCTTCTGCAACAGGATGAAGATCACGAAAATGATGATGATCGTGAGATCGGCCAGCGGCTCCAGCAGCGGACCGGCGATGTTCTTCAACAATTCCAGGGGGCCGGGCGGCGGTTGCTGGACCACGACCGGCACGGCGGGATTGCTGTTTTGCGAGGTGGTCTTCGATTGCAGGTCCTCCGGTTTGCCCGGCACCGGCACATGCGCGATCTGTTCGCTGAGATTGTCGAACATGCGGATGGCGCCCTGGACGATCCCGTTGTTGGCGGCGGAGCCTTCGATCGATTGAATCTTGTCGATGACGTTGTGCTGGTACTGCGGCAGGCTGACCGCCAGCCAGGCGAGCTGGGTGCCGATGAAGGCGGCGATGCCGGTGATCAGCATCACCGCCATCGTCACCGTCAGGATGACGCCGGCGATCCGGCCGATGCGCAGGCGCCGCAGGAACTCCACCACCGGCGCCAGGGCGAACGCCATCAGGATCGAAAGCGCCAGCGGCACCAGCAGCGGCCGGCCGAAGTAGACCAGGGCCACGACCACGGCCGAGATCACCGCGGCATAGGCAGTCTCGCGCAGCCCCGTCTCGCTGGGCGACATTTTGGGCGCTTCGGGCAGGCCGTGCTGCGCCGCAGCCATGGCGCGATCCTTTGGTCTCCGGCGAAAGTGTCGCAAAATCAGGGAATTATGCAAATCGGGCGGTTATCTTGTCCGGGACAGCGCCAGCGGATATGTCTGCCGGGCCTTTTTGGACAGCCCCATGCCCCTCTTAAGATTCCTGCCCGAAGCCACCAAGATCGATTTCGTCGGCGCCCGCTACATCGCCTTCACCATCGACGGCCTTCTGCTGCTGGCTTCGATCGTCTCCATCGTGGTCCACGGCTTCAATCTCGGCATCGATTTCACCGGCGGCGTCAAGCTGGAGGTCAAGGCCGAGCAAGCCATCGACGTCGGCAAGGTTCGCGCCGAGGTCAACAGCCTGGGCTTCAAGGATTCCGAGATTCAGTATTTCGGCGGCGGCAAGTGCAACACGCCGGTCGATTCCTGCGTCTTGATTCGCGTCCAGCCGGGTACCAACGACGCGGACCAGGCGGTGGCGCCCAAGATCATGGACAAGCTGGGCAAGGCCTACACGCTGCGAAGCCGCGATATCGTCGGTCCCAAGGTCAGCGGCGAATTGTTCCACGCCGGCGTCATCGCAACGCTGTTGGCGGTGCTTGCCATCGGCGCCTGGGTGGCCGTGCGCTTCGAATGGCAGTACGGCATCGCCGCCGCCCTCGCCACCGGCCACGACGTGCTGGTGACGGCGGGCTTGTTTTCCATCCTGCATCTCGACTTCACGCTGACCAGCATCGCGGCGCTGCTGACGCTGGCGGGCTATTCGATCAACGACACCGTGGTGGTGTTCGACCGAATCCGCGAGAACCGGCGTAAGTTCAAGCGCATGGGGCTGGGCGACCTGATCAATCTTTCGACCAATCAGATGCTGACGCGAACCATTCTGACCAGCGTAGCGACGGCCGTTTCGCTGGTGCCACTGCTGATCTATGGCGGCCCGTCGCTGTTCGACTTCTCTGCCGCGATCCTGTTCGGCATCGTGGTCGGCACCTTCTCGTCGATCTATGTCGCGGCCGCGCTGCTGCTCTATTTGCCGGCGCCGGCCGGCAGCTTCGACGCTCCGGTGGAAGTCGGCGCTTAGAGCGGGAACCAGTCGCGCCGTTCGCTGTAGACCATGTAATGCGCGTTGACGCCGGCGCGGAAACCGACGCCGGTGCGCATCGGCGCCAGCGTCACGCCGCCCGAGCGCAGATAGTTCACGCCGATGCCGGCGACGAAATAGATGCTGCCCTCGACGCCGGGATAACGCTGATAGAGGTTGTGCTCGTCGCGCAGATTGTAGACCAGCGTGAAGACCTTGGCGCCGTTGCCGCCGAAGTCGAACCCGACAGAGGGGCCTTTCCAGAACACCTTCTTAGGCTCGACGCCTTTGCGGATCAGCCAGCCCGAGCCGTAGCGTACGCCGACGACGAAGGCGCCCGAGCCCTCGTCGCCCTTGATGTAGCCGTCGGGCTGACCCAGATCCTCGGTGACGCGCTGCACCGCCTTGGCCATGATCTCGGTGGTGACGCCGAAGAAGTCCGAGCCGGCCGAAACGATCTCGTTGGGCGAGAAGGTGTCGTCGTTGACGTGGCTGTCGTCGGCCGCGGTGGGGCCGGCGCTCAGCGCCATGGCGGCAAATCCGGCGAACAGGGCACTTATGATCCGAAGCGGTTTCATGATGGTCTCCAAGGCGAATCAGGGCATCCCCGCGCGCGCATCCTTGCCCGAACCGGCGGGGCACGACAAACGGGGACTAGGAACAAATCTCGCGACTTCAAGGCCTTTTGATGGCTCTTGGCGTGATTATCTGATAGCGCGGTAGTCTGGACACACAGGCCCGTACCGGGGAGGAAAATGCCATGGATGGCGCCACGATTTTCGTATTGGCGGTTCTGTTTCTTGCCTTCATCACGATCTTCTCCGGCGTCAAGAGCGTGCCGCAGGGCCGCGAATGGACGGTGGAACGCTTCGGACGCTTCACCAAGGTTCTCAAGCCCGGCCTCAACCTGATCGTGCCCTATGTCGACCGCGTCGGCCGCAAGCTCTCGATGATGGAGGAGGTGCTGATCATCCCCAGCCAGGTCGTCATCACGCGCGACAACGCGACCGTGACCGCCGACGCCATCGCCTTCTATCAGGTCGTCGACGCGGCCAAGGCGGCGTACGAAGTCGCCAATTTGCAGGCCGGCATCACCAATCTCTGCCTGACCAATGCGCGTACCGTGATCGGCGCCATGGATCTGGACGAAGTGCTGTCCAAGCGCGACGAGATCAACCAGCGCCTCTTGTCGGTGGTCGACCAGGCCACCAGCCCGTGGGGCGTCAAGGTCACGCGCATCGAGATCAAGGACCTGTCGCCGCCGACCGATATCACCGAGGCGATGGCACGCCAGATGAAGGCCGAACGGTTCCGCCGCGCCGAAGTCACGCAGGCCGACGGCGAGAAGCAGGGCGCCATCCTGCGCGCCGAAGGCGCCAAGCAGTCCGCCATCCTGCAGGCCGAAGGGCGCAAGGAAGCTGCTTTCCGCGACGCCGAAGCGCGCGAGCGTTCGGCGCAGGCCGAAGCGAAAGCGACGCAGATGGTGTCGGACTCGATCGAGGCCGGCAACGTCAACGCGCTCAACTACTTCCTCGGCCAGAAATACATCGACGCCTTCGCCCAGCTGGCCAGCGGTCCGAACCAGAAATTCGTCATCCTGCCGATGGAGTCGGCGGGCCTGCTCGGCTCCATCGCCGGCATCGCGGAGATGACGCGCGAGGCGATCACCGAACAGGTCAGCGCCGCGCCGCGCGTGGCACGCGCCGCCGCCGGCACGGTGCCGAACGTCGCGCCGCCGGCCCGCCCCGCCGGAACCACGCCCAATGCACCGCCGCCCGGACGTCCGGCGGGAACCTGAGGAGCCCACTTAGGGGAGAGATGTCATGCAAGCCGTCACCGTCTTTTTGAATTCGCAGCCCGCCTGGCATTGGTGGGCGCTGGGCGCCGTCCTGCTGGCGCTCGAGATCGCCAGCACGACGCAATATCTGTTGTGGCCGGGCATCGCCGCGCTGATCGTCGGCGTGCTCAAATTCCTCGATCCGCGGCTCGACGGCCGCCTGGCGGTGTTCCTCTTCGCGCTCGTCTCGGTCATCGCCACGGTGGTGTGGAAGCGCTCGTCCTGGGGCCGCGCCGATCGCAGCACGCACAGCAATCTCAACGAACGCAGCGCGCAATATGTCGGCCGCGTGGTGAAGGCCGAGGAGAATTTCGTCAACGGCCGCGGCGCCGTGCGCGTCGACGACACGCGCTGGAACGCTTGCGTGATCGACGGTTCCGCGCCGGCCAAGGGCGACATGCTGCAGATTTCCGGCGCCGACGGCGCGGAGTTGAAGGTGCAGCTCGCACCGGGTTCCCTGATGCTGGCTGCGGCGACGCCTTAATGCGGACTTAAAGCGGAACCCTCTCGCCGCGGCGCGGTTGCGCGAATGAACAACACCGCGCCCGGCGCGTTATCGTGACATGAGCAACAGCACCATGAGCGACAACGACAACCAGGACCACGCCCATCTCAGCCAAGGCGGGTGGCTGGCGCTGGTTGTGCTGCTCGGTTTTCTCGCGGCCTCGATCTGGTACGCGGTCTACACCTGGAGCGCGCTCGGCGCCTCCCATATGAGCGCCTTCGGCTGGTTCGCCCTGATCGCCGGTTCCCTGATCACCATCGCCGTCGGCGGCGGCCTGATGGCGCTGGTGTTCTATTCCAGCCGCCACGACTACGACCGCTAGAACGCAATCGGGTGAAGCCTGTGTCTGGGCGCGCCACGAGTTGAGAAGTGCGCGCCGTTGGGCTACTGCTATGTATTCAAAAGTCCTTCCTTTGGAAAATAAGCAGTGGACTCGGATGCGGGGCGGTGGCGCGATTTGGCGCGGGACGGGCGGTTGCCGCGCTTTGCACTTCTGTGTCTCGGCATCTGGCTGAACGCCGCCGACTCTCTGGTGACCTCGACGATCATGCCGAGCGTCGCGGCCGATATCGGCGGCTATGAATTCTTCGCCTGGCCGGTGGCCGCCTATCTCCTCGGCGCGATCGTCGCGGGGGCGAGTGCCGGGCGCCTGACCGAAATCGTCGGCCTGCGCGCCGCGTTGTTCGGCGCTGCGCTCGTCTATGCCGGCGGCTGCGTCGCCGGCGCGCTCGCACCCGGCATGGCCGCGTTTCTCGCCGGCCGCCTGTTGCAGGGCGCCGGCGCCGGCTGGATCGTCGGGCTGGTGTATGGCGCGGTCAACGCGGGTTTTCCCAAGGCGCTGTGGACGCGCGTACTCGCCGCCGTTTCGGGCGTCTGGGGCGTGGCGACGTTGCTCGGTCCGCTGCTCGGCGGCCTGTTCGCCGAGGCCGGACTGTGGCGCATGCTGTTCTGGCTCTTCGCAAGCCAGGCCGTCGCGTTCGCCGGTGCCACGCTGCTGCTGGTGCCGCGGACGCGCGCCAGGGACCTTCCGCGCAAACTGCCCCTGGCCCGTCTGGTGCTCCTGAGCCTCGCGGTGTTGTTGATCGGAACGGCTGGCATCGCGGACCGGCTGGTTGCGGCGATCGCCATGATCGTCGCCGGCCTCGCCCTGCTGCTCCTCTTCGTGCGGCTCGACAAACACGCCTCCGTCAGTCTGATGCCGCCGCAGCTAGGCGATCCCGCCAGCATCAGCGGCGCCGGCTATCTGATGATGTTCCTGGCCAACGTGTCGTCCGTCGGATTCGTCATCTACGGTGCGGCGTTGCTGCAGAAGATCTATGGCCTCTCGCCGCTTGCTTCCGGCTATGCAATCGCCACCGAGGCGATGAGCTGGACCGTGTGCGCCCTGATGGTTGCGGGCGCGCCGGTGAGGCGGCAGGCGTTCTTCATTCGGCTGGGCGCGAGTTGCATATTGGCGGGCATTGCGCTGCTCGGCGTCGCGATGCCGTCGGGCCATCTGGCGTTCGTCATTGCCTGCGCCATCCTGCTCGGAGCGGGCTTTGGCTTGTGCTGGTCGTTCTCGATCCGGCGGATATTCGAATCGTTGTCGGACTCGGAGCGGGCGCTCGGCTCTTCCGCGGTGCCGGCGGTCCAGATCGTGGGCGGCGCGGTGGGCGCGGCCATCGCCGGCACGATCGCCAATCTTCTGGGCATGACCCATGGCATGGACGCCGCGGGCGCGCTCAGGATAGCCACGTGGCTGTTTGTGGCGTTGATCCCGGTCGCGTTTCTGGCCTGGCTTTCCGCCCTGCGATTTTCGGCGCCAAGCCGCGGAGACGTCTAGACGCCGCCGCGCGCCACGAAATGCGGATTGGTGAAACCATCCGCGACGCGGCCATAGGTGAATGCCGAACCGTCCAGATTCGTCACCCGTCCGCCCGCCGCCGACAGCACGGCGTCGCCGGCCGCGGTATCCCACTCCATCGTCGTGCCGTGACGCGGATAGATGTCGGCCTCGCCGGCCGCCAGCAGGCAGAATTTCAGCGACGAACCGGCGGTGATGAAATCCTTCACCGGATAGGCGGCGAGATATTCTTCCGTCTTCTGGTCGCGATGCGAGCGGCTGGCGACAGCGGTCAGGCCAGACGGTGGCGCGTGGCGGACGCGAATGCGGCGCGCCCTGGCGAGATCGGGAACGGCATCGACGCGCGTTTCGATCTCGAAGGCCGCGCCCGGCGTCTCGCCGAGAAACAGCCGGTGCTTGGCCGGCGCATAGACCACGCCGCGCACGGCGATGCCGTTGACGATCTCGGCGATGTTCACGGTGAACTCGCCATTGTGACTGATGAACTCCTTGGTTCCGTCCAACGGATCGACGAGGAAGAAGTGCAGGCCGATCCGCGGCAGCCGTCCGGCGGAGACTTCCTCTTCGGCCACCACCGGCACGCCGGGCACCAGCGCGTGCAGGCCGGCGAGAATATGTTTCTCGGCCTCCTCGTCCGCGTCGGTCACCGGCGAGTGGTCGGTCTTGCGCCGCGTCTGGGTGCCGGCGTCGTAGTGCCGCATGATGATGGCGCCGGCCTCATGGGCGAGCGTGGCCAGCGCGGCGAGGCGCTCCGAAGGCGTTGCGATCATCGTAAAAAAGTTCCCTGCGACAGAGGCGTTGCGACTCCCCTAGCACAAAGTGCTATGGAAATCGTCAGATCGCGGGAAGCCCATCGGGCCCCGCGGCGACTGCGCCTCGCGCGCCACCACCCTTTGCCGAGAACAGGTACCGATGCGCTCTTCGATTTCATTCCGTCTGCCGTCCTTTGCGCGCCGCGCCCTGTTGGCGCTGGCGTTCGTGCTTCCCGTCGTTGGCCTGGCGTCCGCCGCCCGCGCCGCCTCGCCGGCCGAGGCGCTGGTTTCGGACAACATCCACAAGGGCCTGGAGATTCTCAACAACCGGCAACTGGCGCCGGCACAACGGAGCGAGCAGTTCAAGACTTTCCTGCTCGGCATCACCGACATGAAGCGCATTTCGCTGTTCGTGCTCGGTCCCTACGCCGGCAAGGCGTCGCCGGCCGATCGCGATTCCTTCGCGGCGGCGTTCCAGAATTATGCGGTGGCGGTCTACCAATCCTATCTCGGCAAATATGCCGGCCAGACGTTGAAGGTCACCGGCTCGCGGGCAAACGCGCCGGGCGACGACATCGTCGCGACGAACCTGATTGATCCCAGCGGTGGCCGGCCCTTGGAAATCGACTTCCGTGTCCGCTCCGATACGGGAACACCGGTGATCGTCGATTTCAGCATCGGCGGCGTCTGGCTGGCGCTGGAAGAGCGCGACCAGTTCACCGCCTTCCTCGGTCAGAACGGCGGCGGCATCCCGGCGCTGATCGCCCATCTGGACGCGTTGCGCGTGAAGATCGCCGCGCCGGCTTAAGTCGCCGTTGCGCCCTTCTTAAGCATTCCTTGTTAGCGGCGCGTGTCCGTGCATTTCACTGTGCATCAAATTGTGCGGAAATGCTGGCGAACGCAACGCCGGCCGCGCTCTTAAATCGCCACGCGTCTCGGGCCAAGTCGCCCGGTCGAGGGACACGGTAAGGGACATGAGGCGTGGTATAGTTGCACGCGCTTACGAAGGACGCGCTCATGGCAGTACCGCCCCCTGACATAAGTCTTTTTTCCATCCTCACAGGCCACATCCCGGCGAACCTGGATGCGTCGGCACAGGTCGCGCTTGTGGCAGCGGTGGCGGCGATAGTTTCGGCGCTGGCGGCTGTCGCTGCGACGATCATATCCCCGGTAATTTCGTTCTGGACGGCCCGCGCGCAGATCAGGGCGAGCCTCATTTCGGCAAATCGGCAAGCGTGGATAAACGCACTGCGCGACGACCTCGCGGAGTTGTTCGAGCTTCTGACGTGGCTTTTTCTACTGCGTCCAGGCACACACAGCGGCGAGGACGGATATAGGTACGTTGCGGAGCGGCGGTCGCGCATTCGACTTCTAAAAAATCGAGTGCGCTTGCGTTTGAACGCGACGGAGCCGGCAAGCGAAGCCCTCCTCTCCACCATTGAGACGCTGCATTCATTGGCACATGCGGGCGATACCTCCGATGAAAGCGAGGCCCAATTTGGCGAGGGAATGCAGAATGCCGTCAATCAAGCGCAGGCAATCCTGAAATCAGAGTGGAAGCGCGTTAAGCAGGGCAGATAGCTTTAGCCCCGCGGCGCGCTGGTGATCTTCACATTCAGCGCCGTCATTTCACGCGAGGCGTCGAGGTCGCCGCTGAGGTAGCGGGACACCCATGCGGGGTCGTTCATCAAGCGGTCCTTCTGCGCTTTGGCCAAGGCAAGGGGATCGCTCGATAGCGTGGGCGCTCCCACATCCACCAACATGCGGTCGGCGTCTTCGACGCTGAGGCCGGTGTGCCTCACAAGCTCGTGGACCATCTGCTGCGCCTGGGCGGGCGTCGGTGCCCAGTTCGTCGGTTTGTCATTGCTCACTTCGGTTACTCCTTGAGACGGATTGAGACTCTAATTTTTCGGGGCGGCGCGAAACATTCGCGGCCGTAGCATCATGGGGACGAAAGCTCGCGGCGGCCCCCACCCGGCACCCCACCCCCCTTGCCGCTTTCGCAAAGATGAAAGGCGCGCGTCGCCCTCTTGGCTGGGGTCCGTTTCGTTCATGGTGACCATCCTTCCTGCTCCCGCTTCAGCATGTGCGCGCTGGCCTGCTTCAGCAGGGACACAAGCGGCAGCAGCGTGGTGGGATCAAAGGCAGCGCCGGGCCCATGCGCGCTGCAGGGGAAGCGGGTAGCGCCAATGTCGCCGTTGGCGTGACGGTCAAACTCTTGGGCGATGAGGCCCGCCAATTCACTGACGCTGCCGTAAGCACCATCCATCGAACGCCCCCCTGCAGCCGCTTCGCTGTGCTTGGTGAGGAGCTTCCAGTCTTCGACTAGGGCAGCGATGCCCTCAGCGATGCGCACGCCGGCTGCATCGCGAAGCTCGAAATGCTTGCGCTTGGCCGCAAGCAAGGTCTGGCGCAGCGTGTCCCGCGCCTCCCGGTCGCGCGTCGCAGCGTGGTTCTGTGCGGCCGTCAGGGCGTCCCGCAACAGCGCGAGCTTGCCACGGGCCTCCCTCAGTTCGGCATCCAGGGCGGTCACGCGGGCATCGTCGCTGCCGTCCGTGACCGCGGCCAAGGCTAGGTCGGGGCGCTTGCGTTCAAGCTCGGCAACGCGCGCCGCGGCGAGGTCGATGCGCTGTGTGATCTCGGCCGGTGTCAGCGGGGTCGCGGTGACCGCGTTGGACAGGCGGGTGAGGAGGGAGGATTTGGTCATTGGGGTCTTCCTTGCGAGGCCGGCAAATAACGAGCGCTTAAGAGGCGGGGCCGGCCGGCAACGCCTGCAAAGCTGGGGAAAATGTGGACATGCGGGCGCTCTCGCGTGGCGATGTCCCTTACCGTGTCCCTCCAAAGGGCGAAAACGGCAGCGTTTCGCGTTAGCCGGCGTGCGAGCGTCGGCAGCGAATTGAAGGCCCTGCAGGCACCGGAAGGATGAGAAACGATGCCTGCAGGGGTCGCCGCGGGCTGGCGAGCGCGCGGGAACGAAGTTAGCTGGGGCGACGCGCTGTAGTTCGCGTCTACACGGTCGCGCTGCGCGATGTCGGAGCCGAAGGCGTCACAGCGGCCAAGGCAGATTTTTCCGTCTACGCACGAGAGGGCTGCATGTCCCAATTCCCGCGGCCGGCGTGTCACGCGAACCCAGTGGGGGAGAACAACAGCGTTCCGGCAATCGGGATAGCTTCGGCGAGCGCAGGCCTGAAGCGGCCAAGATTGGGGTATTGATTGAGGCTTCAACCTCTGCGGACAATCTCGCACTCTCCTAGAGTGCTGCGATGGTGTCCTCAGAACAGGCGAGCTTGCGGACACTTCTGCGGACATGATTTCGCGTCGCGTGTAAGTCGTTGATGCGACTCCGCTTTCCTGCGGACACCCGGCTGCGGACATCAATTCGCGCGTGTCCTCAGAGCCGAATTTCCTGCGGACACCTCTGCGGACATCGGTTTTGAAATGGGCCGCGCAAGTCATCTGCCGCCCTCCTCAATATCGAGCGTCGGCATCGCCCACAGCGTCGCGTCGCCACGGCCTTGGCCATGGTGCGCCACATAGGCCGCGAAGCGGTCATGCGCGCCGCGGCGAAGGTTCTTCTCGGCTGCTGAAATCAGGTTCACGCCTGCGCCAGGGCCGGCGAGCGAGGCGGCAAGGACGCGCGTCGGCACGGTCTCGCCACGGACGGCCCCAAGCTCCTGCAGGGCCTTGCCGACATCGCCGCGTTGGATACCGCCAGCCTTGCCGGCCGCGCGCTTGTAATCGTCGGGGGCGACCCAATCGAAGACGAGGCTTCCCTTCGTGCCGGGCACGGGGACGGCGCGCCCCTTCAGATGGATCGGCTCAATGCCGGCGTCGTCTTTCAGCTTCACCGGGACCAACTTGGCCGTCAGCGTGTTGGTGTCCGCCTCGATCCGCCACACAGCGTCGAAGCCGGCTGCGAACGCGCTCGATCCACGGGCACCCCGGTCTTCTACCTTGCCTTCGTGCATGATGGTCAGGACGCAGCAGCGATAGCGCTTGGCCATTGCCTCCACCATTTCCAGGTAGCGGCCGGCGTCGCCTGCGTCGTTCTCGTTCAACCCGGCCATGGCGCGCGAAAGCGTGTCGATCACGATCAAGACGGGCGGCTTAGCCAACGTATCGACGGCGGCGAAGTACGCGCCAACGTCTTCAGCGCTGCGGACAGGGGGCACGCCCTCTGTTGTGTAGATCGGGATGCGCTCGCCTTCGGGGATGCTGCGGGCGATGCGCCACGCGGGACGGCGCAACGTCTCTAGGCCGGAAAGCCCCTCGCCAAGCATCGCGATCACGCTGCCCTGGCGATGCACAGCGAACTTGCCGAAGGCCGGCCTGCCCGACGCGGCAGCTAGTGCCGTGTCGGTAGCGAGGAAGCTCTTGTAGCTGTTGAACGGCGCGTGCCATCCAACGGTGCCGACTTCCGGCAACAGCCCGTCAATGAGGTAGCGCGGCGGCGGTCGGCTGTCCTGCATCCCCTCATCGCGAAGAACGACCCCGCGGCCGGCAGACGGTGCAGGCGTTGCCGCGGTCAGCGCAGCAATGGTGGACCCGAATATCTCTTGTGCGGGCGGGGCGGCATACGCGCCGGCTTCATTCTGACCATAGGCGTAAGCGTTGCTGATTTTCGTCTCCAACTCATCGGCCTGCCAGGGCGGGACACAGCGGTCGTTCCAGTGGTCGGCCAAGAGACGGCCCGCGCTCTCCTCACTGACGCCAAGGTCGCGAACCGCGGCGGCTGTTGCGAACGTGTGTGCATCGCCACCATGCCCTTCGATTGCGGGCGGCTGTGCCTTCAGGAAGGCGACGGCGCGGTCAATGTTCGCGGCGCTATCCAATTCGACATTGGCCGCGGCGGTTGCGCGTTCGCTGCGCGCGGTCGCGAGTTCGGCAATCCATGCCGGCAGCGGGGCCATGTCGCGATCTTCGCTGACTTCATAAGGCTTGCCGTTCACAACGCTTGGTGCGATCAGGACATAGGAGCCGACGCCGCGCGTGTCGATCTTCGCGCCGATCTTCGACGCGGTGGCGGGCAGGGAGCCGGCGAAATACAGATGCCTTCCGCCGCGCGGGGTCCGCACTTCGTAGGTATCAGGTGCGCCGTGTTCGCTGAGGAGCTTGGCCCAAGAGGCTTCACCCTCAGCGCCGTCGATGTCCACAACGCACCAGCCGGCGCGGTCGGGTTCAATGGCGACGTTGTAATTCGGGTTCGCTGTCCACCATTGGTCTATTTGCGCAACGTCGCACGCCGCGTCCTTGAAGCCATTGGCGCACGCGGGCGCTTTGCCGCCTTCGACGCATGGGAACGGCGGAATGCCCGCCTCTGCGAAGTCGCGCGCCGTTTGGTGCAAGTCTGTGAGAGCGTCGGCCATTAGAGACCAAACAATTTCGGGCGCAGTACCTTCAGCGCGCGGTCGTTGACCTGTTCAACGATGGTCGCGGTGCCATCGGAGGCCGCGATCATATCGGCGCGGCTTCCGTGCCATTTCGTCAGATATGGGTCGCAGCCATCGTAGAAGGCGATGACAACGCCATCCGTCATTTGAAGCGCGCCTTCGCGGCCAGCCGGGACAAGCGCAACGGGGATGCCGACGTGCGAAAGGACTTGCAGGTATGCCTCGGCTGAATGCCGCGCACCGCTGCCGTAGATTAGGATTGTGCAGGTTGTCGGGTGCGGGCGGGCTGGCGTTCTAACAGGCGGGGGAACGGCTGCAGGCCGGGCATAGCCGCGAAGTACGGCCTCTATGTCGCGTCTCATCATTGGTTGTCATCCTTCGCCGCGGGTGCCTCCTCAAGGCCGCGACCATTGGTGGGTTAGTGGGAAGCCGCTTCGATTTCCTCAGCGGTGATTGCGCGGCCGATCATGTCGGACAGCTTGGCGACGATGACCTTTTTGCGACCGCCGCCGCTGAACAGAGGCAGCGAACCGTCACGCGCGCGCCGGTACGCGACGGGCCGGGACAGGTGCAGCAGGCGAGCCGCGACCGATACCGGGATCAGGGCGGGCGGGGTTGACGTAGACACTGGTTCAATTCCTCTTGCTATGTTATCGCCGCTCTGATACACAGTGATACGGCTAATAACTGTAACGAGACGACATTTTATTGCTTTTGTCAAGTCCCCAGTGCAAGAGAATGTTGCGCGGGCCAGCATCGGGCGTAGTGGAAATGGAAAAAGTCTTTGTACAACTGAGACTTACGCCTAGTGAGGCTGAGGAACTTCGGCAGCACGGGGAGGCGGAAGGACGGAAGCTGCCCGCCGAAATCATGCGCCGGGTGCGCGCCAGTCTCAGCGGCTCGGACTATTCGATTGAGAACGCGCTAGGCGATCTCTCGAAAATCATCGCGGCCGGCGCGGCGCGTTCGTTCGGCAAAGTGACGGACGCGAAAAGCCGCGCGGTCTATCTCTCCATCGTGCGCGAAGCGCTCAATCAAATGCTCGACAACTTGGGCGCGGATGCGACCTTGAGCGAACATGAACGCGCCGTCGCGGCAAGCCTCGTATGGCCCGCCCTCATTCACATTCGAGCGCCCGACTACTCTCCCCAGGCGCGAGAGACGGGCCAAGTCCCTTCAAACGAATTGGACCTTATGCGTATCGGCGGCGCACTGGGCTATCCGAAGGCCGACAAGCCATTGGTGGGTAAAGGTGATGACAATGAGTAAGCGCGGGCGCAAAGGCGACGGCAGTTTCAAATTGCGGAGACGCAAGGACGGCACGCTCGCCATGCTTATGAAGGTGACCATTGGTGGGGTCGATCATGTCCGCACCATTGATGCGCCCGGCCGAAAGCAGATGCGCGACAAGCTGAGGGACTTCGCCACAGAGGTTCGCAGCGGTGCCTTCGCCGCGGACAAGGTAGAGCGCGCGAAGTTCGCGGGCCAGCCGACGCTTGCCGAGTGGTCACCGCTGTTCCTGTCGGGGCATGTGAGCCTAGACGAAGACCGTCAGGCGACACGCACGGCATACGGCAACATGATGCGCCTCTACATCGTGCCGGCGCTTGGCACGCACAAGCTCTCCGAAATCACTACGCCAATGGTGCGCGAAGCGCTGCAGGCGATGTATCGGAGCGGCGGGCAGAATGGCCGCGGCCTCGCAATGGGTACAATCAAACTTGTCTTCGCGGTCTTCTCGCGCTGCTTTGAAGCGGCCAAGGATGACGGCTATCTGCAGGCCAACCCGGTTCCGCGCTTCTCGAAACTGAAGCTGGGCGACGTTGAAGGCCCGGCTGAGAGCGCGAAGCGGCACGCCCTCAGCAAGCAAGAGGTTGCTGCGCTGCTAGATGCGTGTCGCGACGACGCCAGCTTGCACCTATGGGTCTCGATCATGGCAGCGTCAGGTCTGCGGCCGGGCGAGGCCAATGGTCTGCGCTGGCGCGACGTTGATGTGAAGGCCAACGCTTTGCATGTCCGCGGCTCTGCGAAGCACGTCTACAGCGACGTTCCCGGCGAAGCGGGCCGCGTGTGGATCGGCAAGCCCAAGACGCCAAGCTCTCTCCGCACGGTCACCATTGGTCCCGCTCTCGCCGCGGCGCTGGCGTCGGAGCGCGAACGGCAGGAGAGAATGCAGCGGGAGCTTCGCGGGCTTGACCCGGCTGTCCGTCATATCCGCACGTTCCTGCCGGCTGACGCTTGCGTCTTCCCGGCCGATGTCGCGACAGAAGACGCGCTGTGTGCGCCGGTCAGCCCCGACCGTCTCGCCGGGCAGTTTCGACGTGCGGCGGGGCGCGCGGGCTTGAAGGTCTCGCCGCATTGGTTGCGGCACACCGCTATCAGTCACGCGATTGCTGAGGGCACGCCCTTGGCCGATGCGTCGAAGCGCGCGGGGCACAAGAGCCCGGCCGTTACGGCGGCGATCTACACACACGCGGTAGGCGAGGGCCAGTCGAAAGCCGCTGCCATTGGTGACAGCATGTTGTTAGAGGAGCTTCGGAAGGTGACGGAGCTTTAGTCTTCGTCATCGTCCGGGGCGTCGAAGTCGATGCCCTTGAGAGTGCAGAGCCGACGCTGCACCGTCTCCCGTTCCTGCATCGTCAGGCCCGGTGATCGAAACTGCGCCTCCAACTTCTCTATTTCCTCGGAGCGCGCCAGGAACTCCGCGTTGCTCTCGCCAGCCCGAAAGCCGCCTGTCCGCTCTATCCATTGGTCTTTTGTTCGGCTCATTGCCGTCTCCGACTCGAAGGGGGAGGGCGATGCTACACCCACGGCCGGCGCGGCCAAGCGCGCCCGGTGCGACCACAAGGGACAGGATTTGCCGAATGTCCCTTACGAAAGTTGCGCGCATCGGTGGGAGCTTGATGCTAAGCCCTTGGCCCTAGATCACTTCCACCAATGGAACGGTTGGCGAACCCATTGATCGCGTCTTAAGCATTCCTTAAGAGGCGCGGGGCATGGTTACCAATTGAAAACCATACTTCGTATGCGGGGATTATCCGTCCATGGATGACATCGAATTTGCGGCCTTTCTGGTCAGCCGCGTCTGCCACGACCTCGTCGGCCCCTTGGGCGCCGTGGTCAACGGGCTGGAGGTCATGGAAGACGAGCGCGACGCCGCGATGCGGGCGGACGCGCTCAAAATCGTCTCCTCCAGCGCGCTCCAGGCGCTGGCGCGGCTGCAATTCCTGCGCATCGCCTTCGGCGCCGCCGGGTCGGCCGGCGCCGAGCTCGATGTCGGCGAGGTCGGACGGCTGGTCGGCGGCCTGCTCGAAGGCGGCAAGGTGCAGCTCAACTGGCAGGGCCAGCAGATCAACTGGCCGAAGAACTGGGCCAAGCTCTTGATGAACGCGGCCTTGCTCGGCGCCGATTGCCTGCCGCGCGGCGGCGTTCTCGACGTTTCGGTCAGTCCCGATCCGGCGGCGCCGTCGTTCAAGATCGTGGCGACGAGCCCCTACGCCAGGCTGCAGGAAGAGGTCGCCAACGCGGTGCGCGGCGAAGAAGCCCATCTCGACGCCAGGGGCATCCAGCCCTACCTGACGCACAAACTGTCGCGGGACCTGAACGCCGGGCTGACCCTGACGGCCCGCGAAGGGGCGGTCGAGCTTGCCGCCGGTTAACGTCTAAACCCTGCCTTTACTGTCTTGGTCCTAGGTTGCTTTCCAGGTGGGCCGCCGCGCCCGCGTGGCCGAACCAGGACCTAAGACCGCCATGAGAAATTGCCTCGTCGTCGACGACAGCCGCGTGATCCGCAAGGTCGCCTGCCGCATCCTGCAGGACCTGAAATTCGCCACCGACGAAGCCGAGGACGGACTGAGCGCGCTCGCCGCCTGCCGCGCCAGGATGCCCGAGCTCATCCTGCTCGACTGGAACATGCCGAACATGAACGGCATCGAATTCTTGAAAACGCTGCGCCACGAGAAGGGCGGCCTGCATCCGGTGGTCGTGTTCTGCACCACCGAGAACGACGTCGCCCATATCACCGAGGCGCTCAACGCCGGCGCCAACGAATACATCATGAAGCCGTTCGACCGCGGCATCATCGAGGCCAAACTCGCCGAAGTCGGCTTGATGTAATCGGCCGTCATGAAGTCCGAGGACATTTCCTTTCTGGCAAAGCTGGTGCGGCGGCGATCCGGTTTGATCCTGCCGCCGCACAAGCCGCATTTCATCGAGGGCCAGCTGGCGCCGGTGATGCGGCGCTTCGGCTTTCGCGGGGTCGATGCCCTGATCAAGGAATTGCGCCACGGCCGCGACACGCTGGCGCGCGCGGTGACCGAGGCGATGACGACCAACGAATCCTCCTTCTTCCGCGACCGCGCCGCGTTCGAGCAGTTCCGCGACCTGGTGCTGCCGCAGCTATTGGAAAACCGTGCCGGAGCCAAGCGCCTGCGCATCTGGTGCGCCGCCTGCGCCGCGGGGCAGGAGCCCTATTCCATCGCCATGCTGCTGGACGACAACAAGCTCGCCGCCAAGGGCTGGAGCGTCGACCTGATCGCCACCGATCTTTCCGCCGAGATGATCGCGCGGGCGGAAGAGGGCGTGTACTCGCATTTCGAAGTGCAGCGCGGCCTCGCCATCCGCCGCCTGGTGGCGCATTTCAACCAGGAAGGCGGCAACTGGCGCATCCACGAAAACCTGCGCCGCATGGTGACGTTCCGCCAGTTCAACCTTTTGGATTCCTACGGCTGGCTCGACGACCTCGACGCCGTGTTCTGCCGCAACGTGCTGATCTATTTCGACAAGAAGACCAAGATCTCCGTGCTCGACAAGATCGCCGAGATGCTCGCGCCCGACGGCGCCCTGCTGCTCGGCCACGCCGAGACGGTGAGCGGGTTGTCGAGCGTGTTCACGCCGGTCGAACACGCGCCGAGTTTGTACGTCAAGAGCAAGGTGGCTGCGCAGAGGTTGGCGGCGGCGACGGCCGGCTAAGGCCGCCTAAGCCTTTGAATTCCTTGAATCGGTGTACATTCGAACCGCCACTTCCGGGGGGGAGGGGTGGGGGGTGCTTATCGGTACCGTTTTGCGCCAAGGGTGGTCATTGACCGGCCGCCAGCCGAGCGACCCAGGCCTTCGTGGCCTGACAGGTTTCCATGGCCCGCTTGTAGGCTTCGCGGCCGCTGGTGCGGGCGACATAAGCCTTCTCCGCTGCGCCGAGGGTGAAGCTCCCACTTCTCTGGGCCAACTCCAGGGCATAGGTCACCGAAATGTCGGCCGCCGTGAACGTCTCGCCGGCGAGATAGGGCGAGCGCGCAAGCTGCCGCGTCACCAACCCCAGCCTTGTCTCGAACACGTCCAGCGCCTGGCGGGCGCTCCAATTGTTCCGCTCGGCCTCGGGCGCGAGATTGCGCGCGCCGGAGACGAAGTAGATGGAGGCCGCGAGGCCGGCTTCGCCGAGGTGAAGGAACTGCTGGTAGGCGGGGAAGGCAGGATCGTGCGGGGCGGGCGCGAGCGGCGCCCCACTTGTTGAATCACGACCATAACGCGCGATTAGGTACTCCATGATCGCAATCGACTCGACCATCGTGACGTCGCCGTCCTGGATCGCCGGGATGAATCCGGCGGGGTTGATGGTGAGAAACTCCGCGTCGTTCTCGACGCCGGCCAGCAGGTCCACCGGCCTCAACCGGTATGGCAGGCCCATCTCCTCCAGCAGCCAGACGACCCTAAAGCCTCTGCCTTCGCCGAAGACCGTGATCATCTCTCGCAATCCCTTGTTGACGTGGCCCAATTCAATCGCCCGGCTCCTCACCACGTATCCAGAAACGTGCGCCGCTTGCTTGCATCGTGCGGCGGCAGGGATTTGTAGCCGCGCATGATCCAGCGCCGCGTGTCCGCCGGATCGATGACGTCGTCGATCTCCAGATACGCGGCCATGTTGATCGCCTTGCCGCGGGCGTAGCTTTGCGCCACCAGCTTCTTGAACAATTCCTCCTTCGCTTCCGGCGTCGGTTCGGCTTCTAGCTCTTTGCGGTAGCCGAGGCGGGCGGCGCCTTCCAGGCCCATGCCGCCGAACTCGCCGGTCGGCCAGGAGACGATGAAGAAGGGGCTGTGGAAACCGCCGCCGGCCATCGCCTGGGCGCCGAGGCCGTAGCCCTTGCGCAGCACGACGGTGAACACCGGCACGCTGAGCGCGCCGCCGACCACGAACATCCGGGAGACGTGCCGCACCAGCGCGGTCTTCTCATGCTCCGGCCCGACCATGAAGCCCGGCGTGTCGCACAGCGAAATGATCGGCAGGCCGAACGCGTCACACAGCTGCAGGAAACGCGCCGCCTTGTCGGCGCAAGGGCCGTCGATGGCGCCGGCCAGATGCATCGGGTTGTTGGCGATCAGGCCGAATGGCGCGCCTTCGATGCGGATCAGCGCGGTCAGCATGCCCGGCGCGAAGTCCGGGCGCAGCTCGAGCACACTGCCAGCGTCGGCCAAAGTCGCGATCACCTTGCGGCTTTCGTAGACGCGCAGACGATTCTCCGGGATCAGATGGCGCAGTTCCTTCTGGTTGGCGGCGTCCCATTTCGCCAGGGGGCCCTGGAAATAGGAGAGATATTTCTTCGCCACCTCGATGGCTTCGATCTCGTCGGCGACGGCGATGTCGATGACGCCGTTGGGCACCTGGATCGACATCGGGCCGACGTCTTCGGGTTTGTAGACGCCCAGGCCGCCGCCTTCGATCATCGCCGGGCCGCCCATGCCGATGTTCGAATTGGCCGCCGCGATGATGACGTCGCTGCAACCGAGCAGCGCCGCGTTGCCGGCGAAGCAGCGGCCCGAATTGATGCCGATGCGCGGCATCAGGCCGGAAAGCTTGGCGTATTGCTTGAAGGTCGGCGTGTCGAGGCCGGCGACGCCGGGAAAATCGGTGTCGCCCGGCCGGCCGCCGCCGCCTTCGGCGAAGCAGACGATCGGCAGCTTCCATTCCTCGGCGACTTTCAGAAGACGGTCCTTCTTCTGGTGATTCATCGCGCCCTGCGTGCCGGCCAGCACCGTGTAGTCGTAGGCCATGATGGCGCAGCGCGCCTTGTTCTCGCCAAAATCGGCGGCGTTGACCGTGCCGATGCCCGTGATGATGCCGTCGCCGGGCGTGTTCTGGATCAGGTCCTCCACCGTGCGGCGGCGGCGCTGCGCGGCGAAGGCCAGCGCGCCGTATTCGATGAAGCTGCCCGGATCGACGAGTTGCTCCAGGTTCTCGCGCGCGGTGCGTTGGCCGGTCTTGCGGCGGCGCGCGACGGCGTCGGGACGATTGGCGTCCAGGCTGAAAGCGTGGCGAGTGTTGCTCTCTGCGAGATCGGCGCGGATGAAATCGGGATCGCGCGCCACGGCCGCGGCTTCGTCGGAACCGCCGACGTTTTCGGGAACGAGAAACAGCAAGGCATCACCTTCGAACAGCACCGTGCCTGGCGCATGCGCCAGCGAGTGCACCCGGCCCGACACGGCAGCGCCGACCAGATGCTCCATCTTCATCGATTCCAGCACGGCGACCGAGGCGCCCTTGCGCACGGTGTCGCCGGGCGCAACGTCGATGCTGACGATCTTGCCCTGCATCGGCGCGGGCACGGCGACGGTTCCGGCGGGCGCCGCGACGCTGGCGATGGCCGCGGCCGGCGCGGCGGCTGCGACGCTGATTGTCGCCGGTTGCCATTGGGCGGCGGCGGCGACCAGTTCGGCGGTGTGTTCCTCGACATAGCGTGTGTGGACATGTCCCTTCAGAAAGTCGTCGCGCGAAATCAGTTCGTGCAGGAAGCCGATATTGGTCGCGACGCCGGCGATGACGAACTCGCTCAAGGCGCGTTTGGCCCGCGTCATGGCGGCGGCATAGTCGGGACCATGCACGATCAGCTTGGCAAGCAGCGGATCGAAGGCCGGATTGGTCTTGTAGCCTTCATAGCCGAACGTATCGACGCGCACGCCCGGACCCGATGGCGGCGCGAAGCGCGTGAGCGTTCCGCCCGACGGCTTGATCGTGCCGTCGGCCCCGATCGTCTCCATGTTGATGCGCAGTTGCACGGCGTAACCGCGCGGCGGCGGCACGTCGTCCTGGTGCAAGCCGATGTCGCGCAAGGTCTTGCCTTGCGCCAGCGCGATCTGCACGCCGACCAGATCGATGCCCGTGACCTCCTCGGTCACGGTGTGCTCGACCTGCAGGCGCGGATTGGCCTCGATGAAGGCGAAGTGCGAGGCGTGGCGCGCCGGATTGGGATTCACCAGGAATTCGAAGGTCGCCAGGCCCTTCAGATTCACGTCGTCGGCCAGCCACACGGCGGCATCGCACAGCTGCTTGCGCAGATCCGGATCGAGACCCGGCGCCGGCGCGATCTCCACGATCTTCTGGTGGCGGCGCTGCAAGGTGCAGTCGCGCTCCCAGATGTGGCTCGCCGATTTGCCGTCGCCGGCCACCTGCACTTCGATATGCCGCGCGCCGACCATCAGCGCCTCGGCATAGAGCGCGTCGTTGCCGAACGAGGTGCGCGCCTCGGACTGGCAGCGGGCGTAGGCGCTTTGAAGTTCGCTCTCCTGTGTCACGATGCGCATGCCGCGGCCGCCGCCGCCGGCGATGGCCTTGACGATGATCGGGCCCTGGGTCTCGCGGAAGAACGCGCGCAGTTCTTCCTGGCTCGACGGCCCGGTGCCCTTCAGCACCGGCACGCCGAAGCGCTCGGCGAGGGCGCGGGCCCGCGCCTTGTCGCCGAAGATCGACAGCACATGCGGCGACGGGCCGATGAAGTGCAGCCCGACCTTGTCGCAGGCTTCCGCGAACAGGGCGTTCTCGCTCAGGAAGCCGTAGCCAGGATGCACCGCCTCGCAATGGGCGGATTTGGCGGCGGCGATGACGCGGGCGATGTCGAGATAGGCGGCGGGGCCGCTCGACCCCAGCGCGTGCGCGCCGTCGGCCGCCTTGACATGCGCCGAGGCCGCGTCGTCGTCGGAATAGACCGCGACGCTGCGCAATCCCAAATCCTTCGCGGCGCGCGCAATGCGCACCGCGATCTCGCCGCGGTTGGCGATCAGAATGCTGTTGAAGGTCATGACGGATTCCGGTGGATGGCGTGTCCCCGGACTCTGCCATGGCTGGCCCGGCCTACAAAGTCACCCGAATGCCGCCGAAGGCCGAGAGGCCCTGACGGCCGTAGCCGCCGACCGGCTCGCTGAGGTCGTCGAACAGGTTCTCGACGCGGCCGAAGAGCTGCCAGGTGCGGTCGATCTGGTAGGAACCGAACAGGTTCACGGTCGTGTTAGCCTTCAGATGGGTGAAGGCGAAGGCGTCGTTGAAGCGCGGGCCGACATAGACAACCGAGGCGCCGACCTGCCAGTCGGGCGCCGGCGTCCAGTTCACGACGGCGTTGGCCTCGCTGTGCGGCCGGCGCGACAGCGGTAGGCCCGATCCGGTGTCCTTGGCCGTCAGGTTGGTGTAGTTGGCCGTGATGCTCAAATCGTCCGTCGGCTCGACCACGATCTGCGCCTCGAAGCCGTTCGAGCGGGCGCGGTTCACATTGAAGTAGTAGCCGCCGGCAAAGGCGCGCAGCGTGCATTCCGGCGAGACCACGCCGAAGCAGGAAAAGAAGTCGATCAGGTTCGAGGAGCGCCGGTCGAAATAGGTCAGTGAGCCCTTCAGCCGCCCGTCCCACAGCGTCTGGTCGACACCGGCTTCCCAGCCCTTGGCCGTCTCCGGTTTCAGCGCCGTGGTCGGATTGGAGAAATCCGAGAACAATTCGTACAGCGACGGCGCCTTGAAGCCGTCGCCGTAATTGGCGCGCAGCGTCGTTCCCCAGGCATAGAGGTTCCAGGCGCCGGCGATCTTCACCGAGGTGTGGCCGCCGAACTCCGCGTCGTTGTCGTAGCGCACGCCGCCGGTGAGGGTGAGCTGGTCGAACAGGGTCGATTGCCATTGCGCGTAATAGCCGTCGATGTTGCTGTGGCCCTTGGTCAGCGGCGTCAGGTCGAAGACGCTGTGGGTCGACAGCGTGGTGTGCTGCGTCTCGGCGCCGAAGGTCAGCTGGTTGGTGTCGTTGACGGCGAACACGCCCTGATATTCGAAGCGGGTCGAGCCGCCCTTGCCGAAGAAGTTGATGTCCGGCGTGAAGGCGCCGGTGAAAAAATCGAAATTGCCGAAGGTGCGGCGGTCGCTGCTGAGGCCGATCGCGGCGAAGCGGTTGTTCAGCCGTCCGTCGAACAGGTCCACGTTCACGCCGGCATAGCCGGCGATCAGGCTGTCGCGGCCGAATTCCGGCGTGTCGGCGAACGCGAAGGCCGGCGGTGGAAAGCCGTCGAAATCGCTGCGCGCATGCGTGTAGTAGCCGCGGAGGTCGACGCTGACGGCGTCGACCACATGAATGCGTGCGTTCGCCGTCAGGCCGAAATTCCGATAGCCGTCGGCTTCCGTGTTGCCGTTCTTTGCGTCGGCGGCGGAGATGCCGTCGGTGTCGTAGAAGTTCGCAGCGACGCCGTAATCGACGATGCTCGCCGTGCCGTTGGCCGCGGCGTTGAGGTGGACGGTGCCGAACGAGCCGCCCTCGGCGGTGGCGTTCAGCGCGAAGGGGCCATCGCTGCCGCGCCTACTCAGGATGTTGACGACGCCGCCGATGGCGTCGCTGCCGTAGAGCGTCGATTGCGGACCGCGCAACACCTCGATGCGGTCGATGTTGTTGACCAGCAGATCCTGCAGCACCGCGCCTTCGTCAGGCGAACTTGGGTCTTCAAGACGCACGCCATCGATCAGGAACAACGTCTGGCCGGCATTGGCGCCGCGGATCGAGACCGTGGTGGTCTGGCCGACGCCGCCATTGCGGTTGACCGTGACGCCCGGCACCTGCGCCAGCGCGTCGGTGACGACCGAGATCTGCCGCGTGTTCAAATCGTCCGCCGTGATCAGATCGATCGAACTACCGGTGACGCTCGGCCGCTGCTCGGTACGCGTGGCCGTCACGACGACGACTTCGTGCGTCGCCGGGTCCGGCTCGAAGGCAGAGTTGCTTGGTGTCACGTCGTCAGCCCACGCAGACGATGAAACAAGGGCAACCAAAGCAGTAAGAAACAGAACAGACTTGTGCATGGCGTTCTCCTGGCTGGTTCCAGGAGCCGGCACGCGGCAACGCGGCGCGATTTTGAAATAACTTTCTCTGTCTGCGCAGGTCCCACGGCGACGACTCCAACGATGTCGCCGCGACGGTTTCCCCCGCAGTCCCCGGCCCACCCGGCCGGAAACAGGACGACGTCGCAAGGCAGGTCTCCTGGCTTCCGGGTCTTAGCTTCCTTAGCCGCCTTCCCAGAACTTGCGTTCCAGTGGCAGTTGACCAGGTCGCTCGCCGGTTACAGTTGCGGGGGCAGCCGCGGGTTCAAACCGCGTTCCCAAAACCAAGCGCGTGCGCCGACCCTATGTCCGTTCCGGCGGCAGCGTCAATTGCCGGTGGGCGCCTTCATTGCTGCCATGCGTCTGCGCCTGTCTGGTGCATATTTTCTTCTCCATTAGGATCAAGGACATGACGAAAGACGGCAAAGCCAGAATCGCAATCGTGTGGCGCGGACGCGCGGAGTCGCGGGGCGAGCCAGTGCCCGAAACGTCGCGCTTGTTTCCGGTCTTCCGCGAACTCGAAGACCGCGACATCGCGGCCGAACCCGCCGTCTATTGCGAAGAGGCAAGCGGCGCGTTTCGCGATCAGCTCCTGCACTGCGACGGCGTCCTGGTCTGGGTCGACCCGCTCGACGAGGGACGGACGCGCGGCAAGCTGGACGCCATGCTGCGCGACGTCGCGGCGGCCGGCATCTGGGTCAGCGCGCATCCCGATGTGATCCTCAAGATGGGAACCAAGGACGTGCTGTTTCGGACCCGCCATCTGGGCTGGGGCGGCGACACCTTTCTCTATCGCAGCGCGGATGAATTCCGCCGCGAATTTCCTGCCCGGCTCGCGGCCTGCGGTTCGCGGGTGCTCAAGCAATATCGCGGCAATGGCGGCCAGGGCGTCTGGCGTGTCGCGCTCAAGAGCGACGGCGTCGTCCGCTTGCAGGAGGCGACCCATCGCGACGGCACCGCCAGCGAAATGTCCCTGGCCGATTTTCTGAACCATTGCAAAACCTATTTTGCCGGACAAGGACGCCTCATCGACCAGGCCTTTCAGCCGCGCGTCGCCGAAGGGATGGTGCGCTGCTACATGTCGGCCAGTCGCCTCGTCGGCTTCGCGCGCCAATACGCCAAGGATGGCGCGACGGCCGAAGAGACTTTCGGCCTACCTGCCGCCAAGACGATGTATGGACCGGGCGAAGCTCTGTTCCAGCGCTTGCGCGCCCTCCTGGAACGCGAATGGACGCCGCAACTGCAACAGATTCTCGAAATCGACGATGCCGCGCTGCCGGTCCTGTGGGACGCCGATTTTCTCTTCGGGCCAAAGCTCGCGGACGGCGACGACAGTTACGTGCTGTGCGAGATCAACGCCAGCTGCGTCACGCCCTTTCCGCCCCTGGCGCCGGCGGCGATCGCACAGACCGTCCTGAGCCGGCTGGCGGCGCGGCGGGGCTGAATCGTCTCGCATTCCGGTGCTGCTCGACTATCATCGCGCCGTCATGACCGTCGATTCTCGAAACCTCCTCCGCGCGGCCCTGCTATTTTGTTTTCTCACTAGCGCGACCTCCGGCGCGGAGCCGCCGCGCTATGCCAGCATCCGCCGCGACAGCGCCAATCTGCGCGAAGGGCCGTCCTACGATCACCGCATCCTGTGGATCTACCGCCACAAGGACACGCCGGTGAAGATCATCGCCAGCTTCGACGCCTGGCGGCGCGTCAAGGACGTCGACGGCACGACGGGCTGGATGCATCACACGCAATTGAGCGATAAGCGAACCGTGGTTTTCATCGGCTTTACAAAGTCTCCCCTGCGCGGCGACGACGGCCCGAACGCCAAGATTGTCGCTTACGCCCAGCCCGGCGTTGTGGCCCGGCTCAGGGCATGCAAGCTTCAAGCTTGCGAGGTGGAAGCCTCCGGCACCGATGGCTGGGTCGACAAGCGCAACATCTGGGGAGTAGACGCGGGTGAAGTCTTCCAATGACGCGGGCAAGGCGCCCGCGCTGCGTTTGGCGGATAGCGAGGCAGCATCGTCGGCGGAGCCGACCGGTTCTGCTTTGGCGGCGGAGCCGACCGGTTCTGCTTTGGCGGCGGAGCCGACCGGTTCTGCTTTGGCGGCGGAGCCGACCGGTT
>Ga0207929_1000020_pt1 | contig 93634 bp, 109 predicted proteins | sample NGESurdeep072012_FD_184466 | JGI IMG/M metagenome (GOLD analysis project Ga0207929, IMG submission 184466) | Arctic peat soil microbial communities from Barrow, Alaska - NGEE Surface sample 53-1 deep-072012 (SPAdes) | ecosystem: Environmental > Terrestrial > Soil > Wetlands > Peat ... | reverse complement strand
GGTGATGCCGGGCGACAACGTCTCGATCGAGGTCGAGCTGATCAGCCCCATCGCGATGGAAGAGAAGCTGCGCTTCTCCATCCGCGAAGGCGGCAGAACCGTCGGCTCCGGCGTCGTCGCCAAGATCGTCAAGTAAGCGGAACCGGGATCGAAGGTAACAACATGCAAAACCAGAATATCCGCATCAGGCTGAAAGCCTTCGATCACCGAATTCTCGACAATTCGACGCGGGAAATCGTCAACACGGCCAAGCGCACGGGCGCCCAGGTTCGCGGACCCATTCCGCTGCCGACGGGCATCGAGCGCTTTACCGTCAACCGCTCCCCGCATATCGACAAAAAGAGCCGCGAGCAGTTCGAAATCCGGACGCACAAACGTCTCCTCGACATCATCGATCCCACGCCGCAAACCGTCGACGCTTTGATGAAGCTCGACCTTGCGGCCGGCGTCGACGTCGAGATCAAGCTTTAAGGAGTGAGCGCGATGCGCACAGGCGTCATCACGCAGAAGGTCGGCATGACCCGTCTGTTTCTGGACGATGGACGGCACGTGCCGGTCACCGTCCTGAAGCTGGACGGCTGTCAGGTCGTCTCCACGCGTACGGACGAAAAAGACGGCTACACCGCGGTGCAGCTGGGTTCGGGTTTTGCCAAGGCCAAGCGCCTTTCCAAAGCCGACCGCGGCAACTTCGCCAAGGCGGAAGTCGAGCCCAAGAAGAAGCTCGCCGAATTCCGTGTCGATGCGAAGAACCTGCTGGAAGTCGGCGACATGATCCAGGCGGATCATTTCCTTCCTGGCCAGAAGGTGGACGTCACGGGCGTCACCATCGGACGCGGCTTCACCGGCGCCATGAAGCGCTGGAATTTCGCAGGCCTTGAAGCGTCGCACGGCGTCTCGATCTCGCACCGCTCGCTGGGCGGTACCGGCGGCCGTCAGGATCCGGGCAAGACCTTCAAGAACAAGAAGATGCACGGCCATTACGGCGTCGACAATGTGACGACCCAGAATCTGGAAGTCGCCAAGGTCGATGTCGAGCGCGGCCTGATCATGATCAAGGGCGCGGTGCCCGGATCGAAGGGCGGCTGGGTCATGGTGCGCGACGCCGTCAAGCGTCCGCACAAGGATGTCCCGATGCCCGGCTCGGTCAAGAAACGTGACGCAGCCCCGGCTGCCGCCAAGGCGGAGGGCTAGACGTGAAAGCCAAGGTCCTCACGCTCGAAAACAAGGCGTCCGGCGACATCGAGCTGAACGACGCGATTTACGGTCTCGAACCGCGCGCCGACCTGATCCAGCGCGTCGTCGTCTGGCAGCTCGCCAAGCGCCGCTCCGGCCAGCACAAGGTGCTGACCCGCGCCGAGATCAATCGCACCAAGAAGAAGATGTACAAGCAGAAGGGCACCGGCCAGGCGCGTCACGGCGCCCGTTCGGCTCCCTTGTTCGTCGGCGGCGCCAAGGCCATGGGCCCGGTCGCGCACAGCCACGAATTCGATCTGCCCAAGAAGGTCCGTGCGCTCGGCCTGCGCCATGCGTTGTCGTCCAAGGCCAAGTCCGGCTCGATCGTCGTGCTCGACGAAGCCAAGTCGGCCGCCGTCAAGACCGGCGCGCTGGCCAAGCAGTTCGCGGGCCTCGGCCTTTCGAAGATGCTCATCATCGACGGCACGTTCGACAAGAATTTCGAATTGTCGGCGCGCAATCTCAGCCATGTCGCGCTGCTGCCGGCCGCCGGCCTCAACGTCTACGACATCGTCCGCAGCGACAAGCTGGTGCTGACGAAAGCGGCGATCACCGCGATCGAGGAGCGCCTGGCATGAGCACGCACTATCATCACGACGTCATCCTCTCGCCGGTCATCACCGAAAAGGCGACCAAGCTGACGGAGACCAACCAGGTCGTCTTTCGCGTGCCGCTCGACGCCACCAAGACGAAGATCGCCGCCGCGGTGGCCGAGCTCTTCAAGGTCAAGGTCAAGGCGGTCAACACGATCACGGTCAAGGGCAAGAAGAAGCTCGCCCGCGGCAAGCCGTACAAGCGCAGCGATTTCAAGAAAGCGATCGTGACCCTCGAAGAGGGCCAGCAGATCGATATCACGACGGGACTGTAGGCACATGGCGCTCAAACAATTCCGCCCGACGACTCCCGGTCAGCGCCAATTGGTTCTGATCGACCGTACGGGCCTGCACAAGGGTGGCCCGGTCAAGGCGTTGACCGAGGGCAAGCACTCCAAAGGCGGCCGCAACAACACGGGGCGCATCGTGGTGCGCTATCAGGGCGGCGGTCACAAGCAGCGTTACCGCCTCATCGATTTCAAGCGGCGCAAATTCGACCAGCCGGCAAAGGTCGAACGCCTCGAATACGATCCCAACCGGACCTCCTTCATCGCGCTGATCAAGTACAAGGATGGCGAGCAGGCCTACATCCTGGCGCCGCAGCGCCTGGCCGTCGGCGACATGGTCGTCTCGGGCGAGAAGGTGGACGTCAAGCCGGGCAATGCGATGCCGCTGGGCGCGATGCCCGTCGGCTCCATCGTGCACAACATCGAAATGAAGCCGGGCAAGGGCGGCCAGGTGGCGCGTTCCGCCGGCACCTACGCCCAGTATCTGGGCCGCGACGCCGGCTACGCGCTGCTGCGCCTGAATTCGGGCGAAGTGCGCAAGGTCATGCTGACCTGCATGGCGACGGTCGGCGCGGTGTCGAACCCGGACCATATGAACGAAGTGATCGGCAAGGCCGGCCGCAATGTCTGGAAGGGCAAGCGCCCTCACGTCCGCGGCACGGCCATGAACCCGATCGACCATCCCCATGGCGGCGGCGAAGGCCGCACCAAGGGCGGCCGTCATCCGGTCACGCCCTGGGGCAAGGGCACCAAGGGCAACAAGACCCGTACGAACAAGCGCACCACGAAATTCATCGTGCGTACGCGTAAAGGCAAGGCACAGGGCTAAGCAATGACTCGCTCCGTTTGGAAAGGTCCATTCGTCGACGGCTACATCCTGAAGAAGGCTGAAGCCGCGCGCGCCAGTGGACGCAAGGACGTGATCAAGACCTGGTCGCGCCGCTCGACCATCCTGCCGCAATTCGTCGGCGTCACCTTCGGCGTCTACAATGGCCGCAAGCACATCCCGGTGCTCGTCACCGAGGACATGGTCGGCCATAAGCTCGGCGAGTTCTCGCCGACGCGCACCTTCTCCGGCCATTCCGGCGGCGGCGACAAGAAAGCGAAGAGGGCAGGCTGATGGGCAAGTCGTCACGCGCCCGGGTTCTTCCCGAGTCGAAGGCGAAAGCCGTCGGCACGATGATCCGCGTCTCGCCACGCAAGCTCAACCTGGTGGCGCAGACGATCCGCGGCCAGAAGGTCGAGCACGCGCTCAATTCTCTGACCTTCTCGCCCAAGCGCATCGCCAAGGTGGTCAAGAAGGTTCTGGAATCGGCGATCGCCAACGCGGAAAACAATCACGATTTGAGCGTCGACGACCTGGTGGTCAGCGACGCCAGCGTCGGCAAGAACCTTGTGATGAAACGCTTCATGGCGCGCGCCCGCGGACGCGGCGCGGGCATCATGAAGCCGTTCTCCCAGATCACTATTGTGGTCGAAGAGAAGCGCGAGGAAAAAGTCGCCGAGAAGCCGAAGAATTCCTCGAAGAACGCCAAGTCGGCGAAGACGTCCAAGAAACCTGCCGCCGCCAAGGCGCAGAAGGAAGCCGCATAATGGGTCAGAAAGTCAATCCGATCGGTCTGCGCCTGGGCATCAACCGGACCTGGGACTCGCGCTGGTACGCGGGCAAGAAGGATTTCGGCCGCCTCTTGCAGGAAGACATCAAGATTCGCGAGTTCCTGAGCGACAAGCTCAAGGCGGCCGGCGTCTCGAAGATTGTCATCGAGCGTCCGCACAAGAAGTGCCGCGTCACGATCCATTCCGCCCGTCCGGGCGTGGTGATCGGCAAGAAGGGCGCCGACATCGAAAAGCTGAAGAGCGACGTGCAGAAATACACGACCGATGAAGTGCATCTGAACATCGTCGAAATCCGCAAGCCGGAGATCGACGCCAAGCTGGTGGCCGAGAACATCGCCCAGCAGCTCGAACGCCGCGTCGCCTTCCGCCGCGTGATGAAGCGCGCCGTGCAGTCGGCCCAGCGCCTGGGCGCGCTCGGCATCCGCATCAAATGCGGCGGCCGTCTCGGTGGTGCCGAAATCGCGCGCGTCGAATGGTATCACGAAGGCCGCGTGCCGCTGCATACGCTGCGCGCCGACATCGACTATGGCGTCGCCACGGCGAAGACGACCTACGGCACCTGTGGCGTCAAGGTCTGGATCTTCAAGGGCGAGATCATGGAACACGATCCCATGGCCCAGGATAAGCGCATGGCCGAAGCCGAAGCCAGCCGCGGCGGCCAGTCCCGCGAACGCCAGCCCGCAGCAGCACAATAAGAGCAGTTAAGAGACACCCATGCTTCAACCCAAGCGCACCAAGTTCCGCAAGCAGTTCAAGGGCCGCATCCACGGCTCCGCGAAGGCTGGAACGACCCTCAATTTCGGCGCCTTCGGCCTCAAAGCCCTGGAGCCGGAACGCATCAATGCGCGCGAGATCGAAGCGGCGCGCCGCGCCATCACGCGCCAGATGAAGCGCGCCGGCCGCGTCTGGATCCGCGTCTTCCCGGACGTGCCGGTGTCGAAGAAGCCGGCCGAAGTCCGCATGGGCTCGGGCAAGGGCGCGCCGGAATATTGGGTGGCCAAGATCAAGCCGGGCCGGATTTTGTTCGAAGTCGACGGCGTCGATCACGCGACCGCCAAGGAAGCGATGCGGCTCGGCGCCGCCAAGCTTTCGATCGCGACCAAGTTCATCGCGCGCATGGGTGCATAGAGATGGCTGAGAAGAAAACGACCAAGGCCAAGGCGGCCGCCAAGCCCAAGAAGGCCCCGTCTTCGAAAAAGACGGCGCAGAAGATGACGGCGGCGAAGCATTCGACGCCGGCAGACGATCTGCGCCTGAAGACGGAAGATCAGCTCGGCGACGAACTGGTGAAGCTGAAGAAGGAGTCCTTCAACCTCCGCTTCCAGCGCGCCAACGGCCAACTCGAAAAGACCAGCCGCGTGCGTGAAGTCCGCCGGACCATCGCCCGCATCGAAACCGTCATGACGGAGCAGCGCCGCAAGGCCGCTGCCGCCGGTTAAGGGAAGAAAAGTATGCCAAAGCGCGTGCTGCAAGGCGTCGTGGTCAGCGACAAGAACACCAAGACCGTGGTGGTGAAGGTGGAACGCCGCTTCACCCATCCGGTGATGAAGAAAACCGTGCGCCGTTCGAAGAAATATCACGCCCATGACGAAAAGGGCGAATACAAGACGGGCGACATCATTCGCATCCGCGAGTGCCGGCCGCTTTCCAAGTTGAAGACCTGGGAAGCGTTCGAGCGCGTGGCGAAGTAAGCGCTTAAAGGACCGGAGTATAATACATGATTCAAATGTCCACCGAACTCGACGTTGCCGACAATTCTGGCGCGCGTCGCGTGATGTGCATCAAGGTGCTCGGCGGCTCGCATCGCCGCTACGCCGAGGTCGGCGACATCATCGTCTGCTCCGTCAAGGAAGCCATTCCGCGTGGCCGCGTGAAGAAGGGCGAGGTCCTCAAAGCCGTCGTCGTGCGCACCGCCCATGGCGTGCGCCGTCCCGACGGCAGCCTGATCCGCTTCGACGGCAACGCCGCCGTGCTGATCAACGCCCAGGGCGAGCCGATCGGCACGCGTATCTTCGGTCCGGTGACGCGCGAACTGCGGGCCAAGAACCAGATGAAGATCATTTCGCTTGCGCCGGAGGTGCTGTGATGCCCGCAAGAATAAAAAAGGGCGACCGCGTCATCGTCACGACGGGACGCGACAAGGGCAAGAAGGGCGAGGTCATCAAGATGATGGCCGAGGAAAACCGTGCCCTGGTGTCGGGCGTGAACATGGTCAAGCGCCACCAGAAGCAGACGCAGAAGGCGCAGGGCGGCATCGTGCAAAAGGAATCGCCAGTGCATTTGTCCAACCTGCTGCACGTCGATCCGAAGGACGGCTCGGCCACGCGCATCGGCTGGAAGGAATTGAACGACGGTCGCAAGGTCCGCTTTGCGAAGAAGTCGGGTGAGGTCATCGATGTCTGAAGCTGGCAGCAAGAACCCCAAGGAAGCCGAGCGCGCCGAAGCGAAGGCCGCGAAGGGCGCCAAGAAGACCGGCGCCAAGCGCGAGATCAACGCCGGCACCAAGGTGGCGGTCGGCGAGCACGCGCGCGATCCGAATTACGTGCCGCGCTTCAAGAAGCGCTACCACGAGACGATCCGGCCGGAGCTGATGAAGAAGTTCGGTTACACGAACCTGCTGCAGGCGCCGCGCATCAACAAGATCGTGCTGAACATCGGCGCCGGCGAAGGCTCGCAGGACACCAAGAAGATCCAGGCCGCGCTCAACGACCTGACCGCGATCGCCGGCCAGAAGGCCGTCATCACGCGGGCCAAGAAGGCGATCTCGACCTTTAAGATCACCGCCGGCCGCCCGGTCGGCGTCAAGGTCACGCTGCGCCGCGACCAGATGTACGAATTCATGGACCGCCTGATCACCATGGCGCTGCCCCGCGTGCGCGACTTCCGCGGCGTCAAGGCGACCAGCTTCGACGGCCAGGGCAATTACGCGATGGGCCTCAAAGAACACATCGTCTTCGTCGAGATCGACTACGACAAGACCGAAACGGTGTGGGGCATGGACATCATCGTCAACACGACTGCGAAAACCGACGCGGAAGCCAAGGCGCTTCTCGAAGGCTTCCAGTTCCCGTTTGTGAAGTAAGGACGAAGCGACATGGCGAAACAGAGCCAGATCAACCGCAACAAGAAGCGCGAAAAGCTGGTGGCGCAATACGCCGTCCGGCGCGCCGCGCTGAAGGCCACGGCCGACAACATGAAGGTCGCCGCCGAGGAGCGTTTCGCGGCGCGCCTCAAGCTGGCCAAGCTGCCGCGCAATTCGTCCAAGGTGCGCATCCATCACCGCTGCGATCTCAGCGGCCGTCCCAAGGGCTTTTATCGCAAGGTCAAGCTGTCGCGTATCGCGCTGCGCGATCTTGCAAATTTCGGCCAGATCCCTGGCATGACCAAGGCGAGCTGGTAAGGAGACTATTCGACATGGCGATGACCGATCCCGTCGGCGATCTTCTGACGCGCATCCGCAACGGCCAGTTGCGCGGCCTGGGCAAAATCAAGTCGCCGAACTCGCGCTTGCGCGCTCGGCTGCTCGACGTGCTCAAGGAAGAAGGCTTTATCCGCGACTACACCGAAGTGCAGCTGAGCACCGGCAAGCGCGAGATCGAGATTGAGCTGAAATATCATGAGGGCCAGCCCGTCATCCGCGAATTGAAGCGGGTTTCGACGCCGGGCCGCCGCGTTTACACCTCTGTCAAAGACCTCAAGCCCCATCGTCAGGGTCTTGGCGTGTCGATCGTCTCCACGCCGCAGGGCGTGATGACCGACACCCATGCCCGCGAGAAGAATGTGGGCGGCGAAGTCCTTTGCCAGGTGTTCTGAGGAGCTGAAGATGTCTCGTATCGGCAACAAGCCGGTTGCTTTGCCCAAGGGCGTCACCGCCACGGTCGACGGCCAGACGGTGAAAGTGAAAGGCCCCAAGGGCGAATTGAAGGTCACGCTGGTGTCCGAAGTGGGCGCGAGCGTCGGCGACGACGGCGTCACGATCACGCCGAACCTCGCCATGGACCGCGCCCGCGCCATGTGGGGCCTGTCGCGCAGCCTGGTGAACAACCTCGTCGTCGGCGTGACGACCGGCTTCACGACCAAGCTGGAAATCCAGGGCGTCGGCTACCGCGCCCAGGTCGCGGGCAAGAAGCTGAACCTGCAGCTCGGCTTCAGCCACGACGTCGCCTATCCGATCCCGGACGGCATCACCATCACGGCTGAAAAGCCGACGATGTTGACGGTCACGGGCATGGACAAGCAAATGGTCGGCCAGGTCGCCGCTGAAATCCGCGCCTATCGCAAGCCGGAACCCTATAAGGGCAAGGGCGTGCGCTACGAAGGCGAGTATGTCCGCCGCAAGGAAGGCAAGAAGAAATGACGAAGAACCTCTTCGCTCGCCGCAAGAAGCGCACGCGCTTCCGCGTCGTCACCAATGCCGGCGGCCGTCCGCGCCTGTCGGTGTTCCGCTCGGGCCGTCACATCTACGCGCAGGTCATCGACGATCGCGCGCAGTCGACGCTGGCCGCCGCCTCGACCAACGAGAAGGAAGGCAAGGCGCCCAAGACCTGGAACAAGGAAGCCGCGACCACCGTCGGCAAGAAGATCGCCGAACGGGCGCTGGCCAAGGGCGTCAAGCAGGTCGTGTTCGACCGCGGCGGCTACATCTATCACGGGCGCATCAAGGCCCTCGCAGACGCCGCCCGAGAGGGCGGCCTGGAATTTTGAGAAAGAGCTGAACCATGGCGCGTGAAGAAGGCAGACGCAGGGACCGCGGCGATCGCGAGGATCGCGACAACGAGTTCGTCGACAAGCTGGTCCACATCAATCGTGTGGCCAAGGTCGTCAAGGGAGGCCGCCGCTTCGGCTTCGCGGCGCTCGTCGTCGTCGGCGACCAGCGCGGCCGCGTCGGCTTCGGCCACGGCAAGGCCCGTGAAGTGCCCGAAGCCATCCGCAAGGCGACGGAAGCCGCCAAGCGCGCGCTGATCCGCGTGCCGCTGAAGGACGGCCGTACGCTGCATCATGAAGTGCGCGGCCATCACGGCGCCGGCAAGGTGATCGTGCGTCCGGCGCCGGCCGGCACCGGCGTGATCGCCGGGGGTCCCTTGCGCGCGGTGTTCGAAGCGCTCGGCGTCGGCGACGTGGTCTGCAAATCGATGGGCTCGTCCAATCCGTACAACATGGTGCGCGCGATCTTCGACGGGCTGAAGAACCAGCAAAGCCCCCGCATGGTGGCGCAGCGCCGTGGCCGCAGCGTGACCGACATCATCGCGCGCCGCGAAGGTCAAAAAGGCGAGCAGGCATCTGCCTAAATCACATCTGTCGTGGCCGCGGGCCATCCAGGTGACACAAGTGAGAATGTAAGATGGTCGAAAAGAAAACCGGCAAGACGGTCACGGTCCGTCAGATACGCAGCGCCAACCGCAAGCCTGAAATCCAGGCGGCGACCCTGCGCGGCCTTGGCCTCAAGAAGATGCATGCCACCCGCACGCTGGAAGACACCCCGTCGGTGCGCGGCATGATCCGCTCGATCCAGCACCTCGTCGAGATCGTCGAAGAAAGCAAGTGATATGAAGCTCAACGAAATCCACAACAACCCCGGCGCCCATAAGCGCAAGGACAAGGTCGGCCGTGGCTCGTCCTCAGGCCTGGGCAAGACGTCCGGACGCGGCGTCAAGGGCGCCAAGGCCCGCACCGGCACGAAGGTCTACGGCTTCGAAGGCGGCCAGATGCCGCTGCACATGCGCATGCCCAAGCGCGGCTTCAACAACATCTTCGCCAACGACTTCTCGGAGCTCAATCTGGGCCGCCTGCAGAAGGCCGTGGACGACAAGAAGCTCGACACCAGCCAGAAGATCACCGGGGAAACGCTGCGCAAGGCCGGCATCGTCCACAAGAGCCGCGACGGCATCCGTCTGCTGGCCAAGGGCGAGCTGACCGCCAAATTGGACCTCGAAGTGGCCGGCGCCTCGGCATCCGCCCGGGAGGCCGTCGAAAAGGCCGGCGGCACGCTGACCGTGACCTTCAAGAAGGCCAATTACATGAACAAGAAGGGCGAGCCGGGCAAAAGGAAGCAGCGCCGGGCCAAAGCCGCGGAAAAGCGGGCGGCTCGCACCGCCTGACACTATATTAGGCTCATCCCGCGCTTGCGCGGGCTTAAGGCCGTCCCGATATAGAGTCGGCCTGAGTCGGGGAGTGAGACATGGCGTCAGCAGCCGAACAATTGGCCGCGAACTTTAATTTCAGCAGCTTCGGCAAAGCCACGGAGCTGCGGCAACGCATCTTCTTCACGCTGGGCGCGCTGATCGTCGCCCGCCTGGGCACCTATATTCCGATGCCCGGCATCGACCCGGCGGAACTCGGCCGGCAGCTGACGCAGCAATCCGGCGGCCTGCTCGACGTCTTTAACGTTTTGGCCGGCGGCGCCATCAGCCGCATGGCGATCTTCTCGCTCGGCATCATGCCGTACATCTCCGCCTCGATCATCATCCAGCTGATGACGACGGTGTTTCCCGAGCTCGAGAACCTGAAGAAGGAAGGCGAGGCGGGCCGCAAGGTCATCAACCAGTACACGCGCTACGGCACCGTGGCGCTGGCCGCGATCCAGGCCTACGGCATCGCCATCGGCCTGGAGAATTGGGGCCATGTCGTCATCGCGCCCGGATTCTTCTTCCGCATATCTGCCGTCATCACGCTGACCGGCGGCACGATCCTCCTGATGTGGATCGGCGAGCAGATCACCTCCCGCGGCGTCGGCAACGGCATCTCGCTGATCATCTTCGCCGGCATCGTGGCGCGCTTTCCGCAATATATCGGCCAGGCCTTCGAATCGGTGCGCACCGGTGCCATCGGCCCGATGATCGTCATCGTCGGAATATTGTTCATCGTCGGGCTCGTCACCGGCATCGTCTTCATGGAACGGGCGCAGCGAAGATTGCTGGTGCAATATCCAAAACGACAAGTCGGCAACAAGATGTATGGCGGCGAATCCTCGCATCTGCCGCTGAAGCTCAACGTCTCGGGCGTCATTCCGCCGATCTTCGCGTCCTCGATCCTGCTGCTGCCCACCACCATTGCTGGCTTCAACGCCGCGAACATCCCGGACTGGCTGCAGACCGTCGTGACCTATATCAGTCACGGCCAGCCGCTCTACCTGGTGCTCTATGCGCTGATGATCCTGTTCTTCTCGTTCTTCTACACCTCCATCGTCTTCAATCCGGAGGAGACAGCGGAGAACCTCAAGAAATATGGCGGCTTCATTCCGGGCATCCGGCCCGGCAAGAAGACGGCCGAACATATCGACTACGTGCTGACGCGCATCACGGTGATCGGCGCCCTGTACCTCGCCGCGGTCTGCCTGCTGCCGGAAATCGCCTTCAGCTATTACTCGATTCCGTTCTATCTTGGCGGCACCTCGATCCTGATCGTGGTCAGCGTCACCATGGACACGGTTGCGCAGATTCAGAGCCATCTGATCGCGCAGCAATATGAAGGCCTCATCAAGAAGGCGAAGCTTCGGGGAGCGCGCCGGTGAACCTGGTTCTGTTCGGGCCTCCTGGCGCGGGCAAAGGCACGCAGGCCAAGGTCCTGATGGAGACGCGCGGCCTGCCGCAACTCTCCACCGGCGACATGCTGCGCGCCGCCGTCAAGGCCGGCTCGGCCCTCGGCAAGAAGGTCGACGCGGTGCTGACCAAGGGCGAACTTGTGCCCGACGACATCGTCATCGACATCATCGCCGAACGCTACGACCAACCGGACTGCGCCAAGGGCGCCGTGTTCGACGGCTTCCCGCGCACCATCCCCCAGGCCGAGGCGCTGGATGCCATGCTGGCCGCGCGGGCCAAGAAGATCGACCGCGTGCTCGAGCTCAAGGTCAACGACAAGGTGCTGCTGGAGCGGGTCGAGCAGCGCATCAAGGAGGGCGGCATCCTGCGCTCCGACGACACGCCCCAGACACTGCAGCACCGCCTGGGCGTCTACTACAAGAACACCGCGCCGCTGCTCGACTATTACGGCCGCCAAGGCAAGGTCGCGACCCTCGACGGCATGGCGCCGATCGCTGAGGTGACCAGGCAAATTGCCGCCGTGCTGGACAAAAAGGACTGATTTGCTGGGGTTTCTAGGGCTGAAAAACGGTCTATGAAACAATATGTTAATAGGCATTGACTGAGGGGGGCTGATTCATATAATCCGCGCCCTTGCGGACGATTTCCCTGGAAATTTCCGGTTTTTGGCGCGCTCGTAACCGAGCCGCGCGACCGGCATTTGCAGTGAACCCGGACGTCGGAAAAAGAGAAGCTGGTTCAGAGCCTTAACGGCACTCGGAGAAACTCGTGGCACGTATCGCCGGCGTCAATATTCCCACCCAGAAGCGGGTCGAAATCGGCCTTCGCTATATCCATGGAATCGGGCCGACCAAGGCCAAGGAAATCATCGAGAAGGTCGGCATCGCGCCGACCCGCCGCGTCAGCGACCTGACCGAGTCCGAGATCATCCAGATTCGCGAAGCCATCGACCGCGACTATCTGGTCGAAGGCGATCTGCGTCGCGAAGTGGCGATGAACATCAAGCGTCTGATGGACCTGGGCTGCTACCGCGGCCTGCGCCATCGCAAGAGCCTGCCCGTCCGCGGTCAGCGCACGCACACCAACGCGCGCACGCGCAAGGGCCCCGCGAAAGCGATCGCCGGCAAGAAGAAGGTAACGAAGTAATCCCATGGCAGCCCCCGCAGCAGCAGAGAAAAAAGCCGGCGCAGGCCGTGCGCGCAAAAAAGAAAAGAAGAACATCGTGGTCGGCGTGGCGCATGTCGCCGCGACCTTCAACAACACGATCATCACGATCACCGATCAGCAGGGCAACGCGATCTCGTGGTCGTCGGCCGGCATGATGGGCTTCAAGGGCTCGCGCAAGTCGACGCCCTATGCGGCGCAGGTTGCGGCCGAAGACGCCGGCAAGAAGGCCATCGAGCACGGCATGCGGACGCTGGAAGTGGAGGTCTCAGGGCCAGGATCGGGCCGCGAATCCGCGCTGCGCGCGCTGCAGGCCGTCGGCCTGGTCGTGACCTCGATCCGCGACGTGACGCCGATCCCGCACAATGGCTGCCGGCCGCCCAAGCGCCGGCGCGTCTGAGTTTCGTTCGGAAGTACCCCTAACCCGTCGACCGTATGGGCGTGATCCGACACGCCCGGGACACGATGAGGAAAAAAATGTTTCAGAAAAACTGGCAAGAACTGATCAAGCCGGGAAAGTTGAAGATCGAAGCCGGGCATGACGCCGGCCGGTCGGCGACGATCACGGCGGAACCCTTGGAGCGCGGCTTCGGCCTCACGCTCGGCAACGCGCTGCGCCGCGTGCTGCTGTCCTCGTTGCAGGGCGCGGCCGTGACCTCGATTCAGATCGAGGGCGTGCTGCATGAATTCTCCTCGATCCCGGGCGTCCGCGAGGACATGACGGACATCGTGCTGAACGTGAAGCAGCTGGCGCTGCGCATGCATGCCGAAGGTCCCAAGCGCCTCGCCTTGAAGGCGCAAGGCCCGATCGAAGTCACCGCCGGCATGATCACCGGCACCTCGGACATCGAGATTCTCAATCCCGATCTGGTGCTCTGCACCATCGACGAGAAGGTCGAGTTCCGCATGGAGCTCACCATCGCGACCGGCAAGGGCTATGTCCCCGCCGACCGCAACCGTCCCGAAGACGCGCCGATCGGCCTGATCCCGGTCGACTCGCTGTTTTCGCCGGTGAAGAAGGTCTCCTACAAGGTCGAGAACACCCGCGAGGGCCAGATCCTCGACTACGACAAGCTGACGCTCACGGTCGAGACCAACGGCGCGGTCACGCCGGACAACGCGGTGGCCTATGCCGCACGCATCCTGCAGGACCAGCTCCAGGTCTTCATCAACTTCGAGGAGCCGCGCGAGCGCGTCGCCGAGGAAGCCAAGCCCGATCTCGCCTTCAACCCGGTCCTCCTCAAGAAGGTCGATGAGCTGGAGCTGTCGGTGCGTTCGGCCAATTGCCTCAAGAACGACAACATCGTCTATATCGGCGACCTGATCCAGAAGACCGAAGCCGAGATGCTCCGCACCCCGAACTTCGGCCGCAAGTCGCTGAACGAGATCAAGGCCGTGCTTGCCGAAATGGGCCTGCATCTGGGCATGGAAGTGCCCGGCTGGCCGCCGGAGAATATCGAAGATCTCGCCAAGCGTTACGAAGACCAGTACTGATCCATTCGAAAGTAGAGTGCCATGCGCCATCGTAACCAAGGCCGTAAGCTCAACATCACGTCGTCGCATCGCATCGCGATGTTCGCGAACATGATGGCGGCGCTGATCAAGCACGAGCAGATCAAGACCACGTTGCCCAAGGCCAAGACCATTCGCCCGGTGATGGAGAAGCTCGTGACGCTGTCGCGCCGCGGCGCGAAGGACCTGCACGCCCGCCGCCTCGCCATGTCGCAGATCCGTGACGAGGACCAGGTGCGCAAGCTGTTCGACGTCATCGGCCCGCGCTACGCCACCCGTCCGGGCGGCTACACCCGCGTGCTGAAGGCCGGCTTTCGCCACGGCGATAACGCGCCGATGGCCTTCATCGAGTTCATCGACCGCGACGAGGATGCCAAGGGCCTGGATTCCGGGCCGGTGGAAATCAAGGACGATGAGGATTCCGAAGCGTAATCCGTAATTTCACCATACTCTGAATGAGATTAGGGGGCGGCCGAAAGGCCCCCCTTTCTTTTTTGTCCTAACGTTCAACTATTGACCGCCGCCGTACTTAGGCAATACTTGCCTTACCAGCGTTGAGGGGCCAGCGGTGGACAATTTCGAACAATACGTCAAAGTTGCCGCGAGTAGAGGGAAGGCCTGGGCCAAGAATGCTTGGCACTGGCTGGTGCCATTTCTTTATCTCATACCGCTTCTGTCGGCGGTCGCCCTATGGCACAACAACCTCTATCCCTATATGGCCGACCCAAACCAGTTGAAGGGTGGAACCAATGTACCGCCGCCAGCCTGCATAGTCGCCCAGAACTGTGCGAACAATGTCATCGTCGGCTATTGTTTTTCGAACGGTACGATGTGCGTTCAGACATCCCACGGCGTTCGCATGCCGACCTGCCTTGACGACATACAATGCCGGAAAAACCTCACCGACATGGAGAGCCAGGTCGACGGAACCGCGACAGCGTTGAACGCGATCTTTGCCGGGCTGTGCGTCGTAATGGCATATCTCTACAAGGGAGCGATCGACAGTCGCGAGCTTAGGATGCGCGTGTCCGAGTGGCTGCCACTGATCGCGTTCTGCGTCGCGGCGTATACACTGGTCTATGCGGCCTATTGGACCCGCATGTCGATTGCGACACAGCTGGGTGGCGTCGTGACATACGCGAGCACGCTGAAGGTCATCGAACTGACCCAGCTTCAGGCCAACGCGACCTTTGTGGTCGCGCTGGCCGTGCTGAGCGCCACAGTAGCAACTTTATTGACACCGCATCCCGCGAAGATGGAGACGGCGAATGGGGAGAAGGGGCATCATGCGAAAGGTTGAGCACCCAGCGCAACGCGGCTGGCTGCTGGTTATAATGACGGCGCTGTGCCTATCGGTTCTCGCGGCTCCGACCGCCGCCAGCGCGCAAGGCAATGGACACGATCCGCGGTGCGATTTGCCGGCCGCACCGCCGTCGCAGGGCGTTTATGTCGTTCAAAAGTGGAGCGACGGGACCTATGGGAGATTTGCCAACGGTGAAACCGTAACGTTCGATACGCTGCAGACCGCGCAAATCTATGTCGTCGGCGTGAACAATGCTGTGGTCTGGGGCGCAAGCCCGATCGGTCACGTCTCGGGGCCTGCCTTCGTGGACACATGCTGGCAAGACAACGGTGGAGTGCTGAGTTCGGTGTCGGTCGCGGATTTGCGCGCGCAATTGTTGCCGTCCGGCGGCAAGCTCACCGTGTGGAATGACGATATGCAAAGGTGGACCGACGTTTCGCCGCGTTACGTGCTTGTTGTCATTCCGGAATGCTCGGGTTTTTTAAATGATGCGGCATGCGGTTTTGGCAGGTTCCTGGATCGTCAGGTCAGTTCCAGTTCCGATGTCAGGCAAGCGCTCATCGGCTCCATTCCGGGGAGTTCTTCGTTTTGGTACGACGTCGTCTCGGATCAACAGGGGGCGGCTTCATCGTACGACACGGCTCAAAATCACATGGCCGCAAATGGTGGCCGCTGGAGCGTCCGTCTTTCTCTCACGCCAGATGATAACAGCACCTCTCCCCTCACCGTCGGCAAGTTCGGTTTCCTGGGTTGCGCCGATCCGGCTAATACCAAGGACGATCAACATCCGCTCCGCTTCGCCCCCACGCCAGCCACGGGACAACCGCCTTTGGGCTTCATGAATTGCTACATGTTGCCTGCCGAGCTGCGCGCGTTGTTAAGGAATCTTTAGTCTTCGCCTTACCGCGACAATACTGCACCGACTGCCCGAATGTTGACGAGTTGTTCGCCGACAAGTACTTCCTGCGACACTGGGAAGTGTCGAGCAGGAGGCTCTGCGACCGATGGCAGTTACGCGCACATTACGCATATTATCGGCGCTGGTCGCGGCGTGTTTGCAGATACGTCCTACGCTCGCCGATCCGCCGCGCGTGGTGCCGAGCTCCATGCCGCAGGTGCAGCTTACCTTCGCGCCGGTCGTGAGGCGCATCGCGCCGGCGGTGGTCAATGTCTATGCCCGCTCGATCGAGCAGGTGGCGACCAATCCGTTCTTCGCCAATCCGCTGTTCGCGCAATTGTTCGGTGGCAACCCACAGATGCGCCAGCGCGTGGCGCAGTCGCTGGGCTCGGGCGTCATCGTGCGGTCCGACGGCGTCATCCTGACCAACAACCACGTCGTGCAGGGCGGCACCGACATCGTAGTGGCGCTGGCCGACAAGCGCGAGTTCAAGGCCAGGGTGTTGCTGGCCGATCCGCGCACCGATCTCGCCGTTCTCAAGATCGACACCAAGGGCGAACAGCTCGCCACCGTGCCCTTCGCCGACAGCGACAAGGTCCAGGTCGGCGATCTGGTGCTCGCGGTCGGCGATCCCTTCGGCGTCGGCCAGACCGTGACCATGGGCATCGTCTCGGCGCTGGCGCGCACCCAGGTCAGCGCGTCGGACTACCAGTTCTTCATCCAGACCGACGCGGCGATCAATCCGGGCAATTCCGGCGGCGCGCTGGTGACGACCGACGGCAAGCTCGCCGGCATCAACACCTCGATCCTGTCGCGCACCGGCGAGTCCATCGGCATCGGTTTCGCGATTCCGGCGAACCTGGCGCGCCGCGTGCTGGAAGGTGCGCTGGGCGGCGGCATCAAGCTCGCCTGGATCGGCGCCGACGGCCAGCAGGTGACGGCCGACATCGCTTCCAGCCTCGGCATCGCGGTTCCCAACGGCGTCTTGCTGCGCAGCGTCTATCCCGGCGGGCCGGCGGCCAATGCAGGCTTGCACACCGGCGACGTGATCTTCTCGGTCGACGGCCAGCCGGTGAACGACATGCAGTCGCTCAACTACCGCATCGCCACGCGAAAGGCCGGCGACGTGGTCAAGATGCATGTCCATCTCGGCAAGCAGGCCGCCGACATCGCCGTGACGGTGGCGCTGCCGCCGGAAAATCCACCGCGCGACCTGCGCACCGTGGCGGGGCGCAATCCGCTGACCGGCGCGAAAGTCGAGAACCTGTCGCCGGCGGTGGCGACGGAGCTGCAGATGCCGCTCCTGGCCAGCGGCGTGGTGATCGTTTCGGTGACGGAGGGCACGCCGTCCGGCGGCTACGGCTTCCAGCCGGGCGATATCGTGCGCGGTGTCAACGGCGCCGCAGTCAACCGCGTCGGCGATCTCATGTCCGCCTTGGACGGCGCCAATTCCTGGGCGCTGGTGATCGAGCGCGGCGGCCAGCGCCTGACGCTCAACGTGCAGGGGTGAGTGGTATGCCAAAGTCCGTGAACAATCTTTGGTGTAATTATACCGGCAATGAAATTGAGCTATGTGGCACTTCAGCCGGCTTGATAGAATTTGCCGATGCAATTTCGAGCGCAGTTGTTGAACCTTGCCTGGTATTATCCGAATCGCGACCGAACGGCGTATATTCGCAGGTCGTGTCAGATGTCCTTATTCAGCATGGAACAGGTCCAATTTATTTCGAAACTTTGGGTGTCGTTCTGACCATTCGAGGTGGGTTCGAGGCGCTCAATCTTCTGGCAGTCAACTGCGCTGAATTGGCGACATGGACACCGGCGGCAGAAGAGGACCGGCTGAAAACCCACATCCACTTAGAGTGGCCGTCCTGTGATTGGGTTTCCGAGCGGTCATATACCGTCGTGCTGACGCTCTACTGATCGAAAAAGACAGCTGCTGGGCCGCTGATTTGCTATAACCCTTCGATATGCCTGATCTATTCGAATCTGGTGGTTTGCAGAATGACGCGCCGCGTCCCTTGGCCGATCGGCTGCGTCCGGCCGCGCTGGCCGACGTCGTGGGTCAGGACCACATCATCGGGCCCGAGGGTCCGATCGGCCGCATGGTCGCTCTGGGCCGGCCGCATTCGATTGTCCTGTGGGGACCGCCCGGCACCGGCAAGACCACCATCGCGCGGCTTCTGTCGACCGCGTTCAAGCTGCATTTCGAGCAGCTGTCGGCGGTGTTCACCGGCGTCGCCGATCTGAAGAAGACCTTCGAGGCGGCGCGCCAGCGCCGCCGCATGGGGCAGGGCACGCTGCTCTTCATCGACGAGATCCACCGTTTCAACCGCGGCCAGCAGGACTCGTTCCTGCCGGTGGTGGAAGACGGCACCATCGTGCTGGTCGGCGCGACGACGGAGAACCCATCCTTCGAGCTGAACGGCGCGTTGCTGTCGCGGGCGCAGGTACTGGTCCTGCGGCGCCTGGACGATGCCGCGCTCGAAACCCTGTTGCAGCGAGCCGAAACGCATTTCGGCGGCAGGCTGCCGCTGACCGGGGATGCGCGGGCCAGCCTGCGCGCCATGGCGGACGGCGACGGACGCTATCTGCTCAACCTCGCCGAGGAGTTGTCGGCGATCAAGACCGTCAAGCCGCTCGATACGGCCGGACTGGTGACGGCGGTGCAGAAGCGCGCGCCGCTCTACGACAAGTCGCGCGAAGAGCACTACAACATCATCTCGGCGCTGCACAAATCGATCCGGGGCAGCGATCCCGACGCAGCGCTGTACTGGCTGGCGCGCATGCTGGCGGGCGGCGAGCAGCCGCTTTACATCGCGCGGCGCCTGGTGCGGGCGGCGGTGGAGGATATCGGCATGGCCGACCCGCAGGCGCTGATCCAGGCGCTGGCCGCCAAGGACATGTTCGATTTCTTGGGGAGTCCCGAAGGCGAGATCGCACTGGCGCAGACGGTGATCTATCTCGCCACCGCGCCCAAATCGAACGCGGTGTACACGGCATTGGGTGCCGCCAAGCGCGCCGCCGCCGAGCACGGCTCGCTGATGCCGCCGGCGCATATCCTCAACGCGCCGACCAAGCTGATGAAGAACCTGGGCTACGGAAAGGGCTATGAATACGATCCGGAGACGGAAGAGGGCTTCTCCGGCCAGAACTATTTCCCCGATGCGATGGCGCGCGAACAATTCTATGCGCCCAGGGAAACCGGCTTCGAGCGGGAGATCGCCAAGCGGCTGGAATATTGGTCCAAGCTGAGGAAGCAGAAATCTCAGACGTGAGGCCCGCCACCGCGTCTGGCACGGCAGCGGGAATTCTCACGCAAACAGGCTCAAGGAAGCGGCTTCAACTCTCCGAAGATATGGCTGAGGCCGCTGCCGTCGGACAATCCCAGCCCGCCCTTCGGGTCGTTGGTCGGATTGTTGTGGCAATCGAAGCAGTTGCTCCCCTGCTGATAGGTTTCCATCGCTGTGTTGGCGAGCTGGCTGGTTCCCACCTGGATGCCGTTGACCTGGCCGCCGATCGTCCAGGTCGCACCGGTCATGATGTAATTGCCGCGCAGATCGCCCAGGCCGAGCATCTGCTGCAAGGTCGTCTGGTTGGTGGCCAGCACCTCGGTGTTCGAACCCGCATTGCTGCCCGGCATGCCCCAGGGGAATGTGCGCTCGATATCGGCCGGGCCGATCGTGTGCGGGTAGGTGCTCTGCAACGGGTTCTCGTTGATCTGCGCCGGATTGACGGATCCGTCGTAGCTCTGCCGCTTCACGTTTGGCGGATTGGGCGTGTCGGTCGAAGACAGTTCCCAGGGGCCGGTTTCGGCCGGTCCGGGTTGGTTCGACGCACTGGTCGAATTGTAGGTGTAGCCGGAATTCGGCGTGTTGCAGACATGCTCGAACGTCGCCCAGATCATTTCCGCATGGCCGGCGGCGCTGCCGACGATGTGCGTGCCTATCATGGCCAGCGTCGCCGTTCTCGGGTTGGGCTTCACCTTCCAATGGGCGGGGTCCGTCGTATCGTAATCCGGAATCTGCGCCTGCATGGTGATGTAGTTGCAATTCGCGGGCAGGTTGACGGCTTCCACCCAGGCGGTCTTCATTTCGATCGCCAAGGCCTCCGGATCGGGGAAGGACGTCACACCCTTGGTGCCGGCATAGGTCTGGATCGGCGTCTCATCGGCGGCTGTCAGGGGAAAGCTTGACGCCGTGATCTGGCCTGCATTCACGCCGGAGGCGAGGTATCCGAAAACGTCGTTCACCGTAATCGTGTAGTAGATCAGTGAATTGTTGGCGCCGGTGCTGTTCTGACCCACCACGACGCCGTCATCGGCTTCCGCCTGTTCGGCCTCGAGGACTTCGCCGAAGCCGCCGATGAAAATGCCGTGTCCGTTGAAGTTGAATCGCTGCACGGCGGGAATCTCGTGCAGCGTAAGTTTCCGCTCGCGGTTCAGCACGAAGCTGATCGTCCTGTCGTTGGCGTCGAACAGCGTGGGGATGGCGCCGGGCTTGAATTCCGCGCGCTGGATTTCGACCAATTGGCCGGCGGTGTTGCGGATCTGCTGAAGGTTGTTCGCGCCGCGGGTCGTGGGCAGCACTTCGAACAGACGGCCCGACCGCCGGTCATGGATCAGCGCCAGGTCGTGCGGGCCCTTCTGGGCGTCGCGCATTTGAAAATGCAGCAGCCCGCCGGCCTGCTTGATCAGCGTGCGGACATTGTTCGCATCGGCGGGCGAGACGTCGAAGAAGGTGGGCGACGAGAAAATTCGTCCGCTTCCGCCGCCATAGCTGGCCGGCGTCGGCGACATCGCCCACAGGAACATGCGCGCCGACCAGACGTAGAAACTGCAATTGGGACTGTTGGCGAAATTGATGCTGTCGGCGGGCGTGACCTCGGCATCCTTGGCGACGACGTTTTTCTTGAACCAGGTTTGCAGCGTCGTGTCCGGCACCGAGCAGGTGGTCACGGTGGCCACGTCGCTGGGAATTTTGCTGCCGGGCGGCGAACAGCCGGTCACCGCCAGAGCGGCAAACGCCCATGCCGCGGCCGTATAAAGATTGCGTCTGGAATTGCTGGTCGAGTGCCGCATTTGCCGCCCCATTGCTTGGACAATTGCCGATCAAATCGATTCCGCAATGTGCGGCCCATTAGCAATAGTTGTCAATATTGACGGTCCTAAAATGCGAAAATGTCGACTGAATGCTTCTGTTGTGGAAAATACAATAGAATCAATGCTTGAATTTCATTTGCCGGGGCCACTGTCCTTGCACGTGTTAGTTGGTGATGATTTGGCGATCACGGATTTCAGCGCGCCAGGCGTTTGTGCCGGTCGCGTTGATGGCGCGTGCCGAACCAGCGCCGCAACCAGGAGACCCTTCCTTGAACCGCATCGTTTCGTTTGCGACTTTTACCCTCGGATCTCCGCACGATCGGGGATGACAGCGGCATGCCGGAATCTGCTATAGCTCTCGGCCAACCAGCGGTTCTTTGCGCATGCAATTGGGAATTCTCATCGCCGTGGCTTTGGGCGGCGCGCTCGGCTCTCTGCTGCGCTATTTCGTGGCGGGCGGGATCCAGTCGGCGGCGTGGCCCGGCTATCCGTGGGGCATTTTTGTCGTCAATATCACAGGCGGCTTCCTCATGGGCGTGATTGTCGAGCTCTCGGCGCTCAAGCTTCAGCTCTCGCCGGAGGTCCGCGCCTTCCTCACGATCGGAATCCTGGGCGGCTACACCACCTTCTCGACCTTCTCGCTCGACAGTGTGCTGCTGATCCAGCGCGGCGCTTATGTGAGCGCCGCGGCGTATGTCGTCGGTTCGACCGTGCTGTCGATCCTGGCGCTGTTCGCCGGCCTCTGGCTCGTGCGCGCGCTGTGACATGACAGAAACCGCCCGCATCGCGCATGACGAAGACGGCATCCGCGTCGACCGCTGGTTCAAGCGGCACTATCCGGCGCTCAACCACGGCCGCTTGGAAAAATTGCTGCGCACGGGGCAGGTCAGGCTCGACGGCAAGCGCGTGAAATCCGCCGACCGCGTCGTCTCCGGCCAGACCGTGCGCCTGCCACCGCAGATCGTGCACGAGGACCTCGCCGAAAAGCCCAAGCCCAAGCCGAACCCGGCCGCGCAGGGCAGCCTGCAGGACGCGATCCTCTACATGGACAAGTCGGTGATCGTGATCAACAAGCCGTCGGGCCTGGCGACGCAGGGCGGCAGCGGGCTGACGCAGCATGTCGACGGCATGCTGGACTCTCTCGCCTTCGAGAAGAACGTGCGCCCGCGCTTGGTGCACCGTCTCGACCGTGACACCTCCGGCGTCCTCGTCATCGCGCGCACCGTGCCGGCCGCCGCCGAACTGTCGCGGGCGCTGGCGACGCGCGATGCGCAGAAGCTCTATTGGGCGCTCACCAAGGGCGTGCCCAAGGTCAAGCGCGGCACGATCAAGGCTGCGCTGGCGAAAGAAGGCGGCCATGGCCCGCATGGCCGCGACGAGCGCATGGCGACCGTCGACGCCGATGAGGAAGGCGCCAAGGAGGCCGTCACCGATTTCGTCATCGTCGCCACGGCGGGCGAGGACTACGCCTGGCTGGTGGTCAAGCCGCTGACCGGCCGCACGCACCAGATTCGCGTCCACCTGGCATCCATCGGGACGCCCATCGTCGGTGATTTCAAATATGGCGGCACCGACGTGCGCGGCCGCGGCGACATAGAGAACCGGCTGCACCTGCATGCCCGCTCGATCGACATCGCGCGCCCTGACGGCGGCCGGCTCACTGCTGTCGCGCCCTTGCCGGTGCACATGTTAAACACCTGGAAGCTGCTCGGTTTCGACCCCGAACGGCCGGGAAATCCGTTCGAGCGTCCGGACAAGAAGAAGACCGGCCGGGCGCCCAGGACCGCCATTCCGACCAAGCCCGAGTCCAGGCTCAGGAACAAGAACAAGCCGAAGAGAAAGTGATGACCAGCCGCCCCCATTTCATCAAGCACTGGCGCGAGGCCGAATACCCCGCCGTTCCCGGCGCCACCGACATCGACCAGCAGGCCGCCTATGCCAATCTCAGCGAGGAGACGCGCCTGTCGCGGCTCGGCGTCGGCCATCTGCGCCTGCCGCCCGGCGCGCGCTCCGGCCCTCCGGCTGCGCTGCGCGACGAGGAGGAATTTGCTTTCGTGCTGGAGGGTTCGCCCGATCTGTGGTTCGACGGCCGCACCTACCGTCTCAAAGAGGGTGACGGCGTCGCGCTGCATTCGGGCACCGGCATGGCCAACGCCATCCTGAACAATAGCGATAAAGACGTGCGCCTCTTCATGTTCAAGGAAGGCTCGCGCTTCTCGACCAAGTATTTCTTCCCCACCGATCCGGTGGCGATGAGCCGTGCCGAGGGGCTCAAGAAGCTGTGGAGCGATGCGCCGCGCCGCAAGCTCGGCCCGCATGACGGCTTCACCGATGCCAAGCGCGGCAAGCCGGCGCCCGCAGGCGCGGCGACACGCAAGCGCCCGGCCTTCGTCTGGAACTGGAAAGATATCCTGGAGAAAGACGAGGGCGGCTATCCGGGCAGCACGGAGATGCACGGCGTCGACGCCAAGTTCGGCCGCCGCGCGCGCTTCTCGCGCATCGGCATCCATCTGGAAGTGCTCCCCGCCGGGCGGCGCACATCCTGGCCGCATGCCGAACGCGACGAGGAAGAATTCCTCTACGTCGTCGCCGGAAAAGTCGATTGCTGGCTCGATGGCCATATCCATCCGATGGGCGAGGGCGACTTCGTCGGCTGGGAGGCCGGCACCGGCGTCACCCACGTCGTCATCAACAACAGCGATGAAGACGCGATCTTCCTGGTCGGCGGCGAGGCCTCGCGCACCAAAGGCCAAGTCTGGTATCCGATGCACCCGCATCGCAACAAGGAGATCGTGGGCAGCCAACAACTTTGGCACGATCACCCCAGGATCAAACTCGGTCCGCATGACGGATTGCCGGACGCGTTGCGGGCGCGGTTGCCGGCGAAATCGCGCAAGCCGGCGGTTGCCGCGAACAAGGCGGCGTTCAAGCTCAAGCCGGAACGTTCCAAGACGCGCCGATGAAGCGGTTCTATAAAGTCGTCACGGTCGGCGACGACCTGTCCGTCCTGCTGGACGGAAAGTCGATCAAGACGCCGGCGAAAGCGCGGCTCAGCCTGCCGACGCGCGCGCTGGCCGAAGCGGTGGCGCAAGAGTGGGCCGAGCAGGGTGCGACCATTGCGCCCGCCTCGATGCCGCTGACCAAGCTCGCCAATACCGCCATCGACCGCGCCACCGCGCTGCGCACCGACATCGTCGCCGAGCTGCTCGGCTTCGGCCGAAGCGATCTTCTCTGCTATTACGCCGTCGAGCCGGACGCGTTGATCGTGCGCCAGCGCCACCACTGGACGCCGCTGCTCGATTGGGCGCACGCGGCGCACGGCGCGCGGCTCAAGACCGTCCACGGCGTCACCCACATCCAGCAGGATGCGCCCGCCATCGCGGCGCTGGAGCGCGTTCTGAACGCGCAGAACGACTGGACGCTGACCGGACTGCAGACGCTGACCACGATCGGTGGCTCCCTGATCCTGGCGCTCGCCGTCGTGGACGGCAGGCTCGGCGCCGGCGAAGCCTTCGCCCTGTCGCGGATCGACGAGACCTTCCAGGCCGAGAAATGGGGCGCCGACGCCGCCGCCGAACAGCGCGCCGCCCGGCTCAGGCACGAGGTCGAAACGGCGGGCAAATTCATCGCCCTGGCGAGGGCTTGACCGCGGCGGTCGCCGATAACAGTCTGCCTGGACTGTCATTTCCCACCGCGGGTTGCCCATGAAACAGGTTCTCCACGATCTCGACGAACGCCGCCGCAAGGCCAAGTTGGGCGGCGGCGAAGCGCGCATCGCCTCGCAGCACGCCCGCGGCAAGCTGACAGCGCGCGAGCGCGTCGAGCTGCTGCTGGACGCCAACTCGTTCGAGGAGTTCGACATGTTCGTCGAGCACCGCAACACCGATTTCGACACCGACAAGAACCGCTTCCCCGGCGACGGCGTCGTCACCGGCTGGGGCACGATCAACGGCCGCATGGTCTATGTCTTCGCCAAGGACTTCACCGTTCTGGGTGGCTCGACCAGCGAATGGCACGCCCAGAAGATCTGCAAGATGCAGGACATGGCGATGCAGAACGGCGCGCCGCTGATCGGCCTGTTCGATTCGGGCGGCGCCCGCATCCAGGAAGGCGTCGGCAGCCTCGCGGCCTATGGCGAAGTCTTCAAGCGCAACGTGATCGCGTCGGGCGTGGTGCCGCAGATTTCCGTCATCATGGGCCCCTGCGCCGGCGGCGACGTCTATTCGCCGGCCATGACCGATTTCATCTTCATGGTGCGCGACACGTCCTACATGTTCATCACCGGTCCCGAGGTCGTGAAGACCGTGACCCATGAGGACGTGACGCCCGAAGGGCTCGGCGGCGCCAAGGTGCACACCACCAAATCGTCGGTTGCCGACGGCGCCTATGACAACGATGTCGTGTGCCTGGAAGAGATGCGCCGGCTTTACGATTTCCTGCCCCTCAACAACCGCGATCACGCGCCGGCGTGGCCGACCCAGGACGATCCGCGCCGCGAGGAACTCAGCCTCGACACGCTGGTGCCGGAAAATCCCAACAAGCCCTACGACATGAAGGAGCTGATCCTGAAGGTCGCGGACGAGGGCGACTTCTTCGAGATCGGCGAGGCTTTCGCCAGGAACATCATCACCGGCTTCGGCCGCATCGAAGGCTCGACCGTCGGCTTCGTCGCCAACCAGCCCATGGTGCTGGCCGGCGTGCTCGACAGCGACGCGTCGCGCAAGGCGGCGCGTTTCGTGCGCTTCTGCGACTGCTTCAACATCCCCATCGTGACCTTCGTCGACGTGCCCGGCTTCCTACCCGGCGTGGCGCAGGAGCATGGCGGCATCATCAAGCACGGCGCCAAGCTGTTGTTCGCCTTCACCGAGGCGACGGTGCCCAAGGTCACCGTCATCACGCGCAAGGCCTATGGCGGCGCCTATGACGTGATGGCCTCCAAGCACATGCGCGCCGACATCAACTATGCCTGGCCGAGCGCCCAGATCGCCGTCATGGGTGCCAAGGGCGCGGTCGAGATCATCTTCCGCAACGAACGCGGCAACCCCGACGCCATCGCCGAACGCACGAAAGAGTACGAAGACCGCTTCCTAAATCCCTTCGTCGCGGCCAGCCGCGGCTACATCGACGACGTCATCCGTCCGCACTCGACCCGCTGGCGCATCGCGCGGTCGTTGCGCATGCTGAAGAACAAGCAAGTCGCGCAAATCTGGAAGAAGCACGACAATATTCCGTTATGATCCGGCAGATGTGAATGACTCAAATGTCCGCCGAACATAAGATTGCAATACTCGAAAGACTTCGAGCGGAGGCATTGCGTGATGTAGAGCTTTTCAAATTTATCGCCCTTGGTTCGGCAGCTGAAGTGGCATTTGTCGTGAGTTCCATAACAACGATTGAGGCTCCAAGAACTCCCCTCCTGCTGGAACTGACAACCATGTTGCTTTCGTTTCTGGGAGTCACGACCATCATTCACTCTGCTTATGCAATGCTATCGTCTATGGCTCGCGTCTCTCTCTACGAGAAAAAATTGGTCGACTTGAAATTTGTTGGACAGGACGGATCGTATGAAGACTTGGACATTCTCGTGGTCCATGTGACGAAAACGCTTTCTCGTGGATATGGAATTTTTTCCGCTACTTCGACATTATTCTTGCTCTGGTGCGGGCTGCGCTTCGTGGGCGTGTGAGCCAAGCCGCATCAATATCGGGGCGTGTTCTTTGATTTCGGGTGTGTCGGCACTAGCTCGCGCAAACAAGACAGGCGCGGATCGCTCCGCGCCTGTTTTACATTCGAGCTTTGAAATCCTAATGCGTCGCGGTCGTGCCGTGGGCCGCGCCCGTGATGTTGTTGTGCACTGTGCAATTGGCATTGGGATGCGGGTGGCCGGGGACTGGCGTGCCGCAGTAATTGTCGTCCACGTCGGCACTGGCGCCGCCCCCGTGAATGACGCCATTCGCATGTCCCGTCATCGCGCCGCCCATCGCATTGGTATGAACCGTGGCGCATTTCGTGCCGATATGCGGATGGCCCGGCACCGGCGTGCCGCAATAATTGTCGTCGACATCGGCGCTTGAGCCGGCATGCACCGCGCCGGTGGTGTTCAACGTGCCGTGCGCCACGATACCCTTGTGCCTACCGGGCGGTTCGGGTTGCGGATTGAGCGCCAGCGCCTGCGTTGCCAGCGTGATGGAGACGAGTGAAACGCCTGCGAATAGTAGCTTATGCATTGGTGTGCTCCCTGCCGAATACTTGAACCCCTCGAATCCGACTTTAACCATCTTCGCTGAACCCGAACACCGGCTTTTCGCTCATCGCCCGTTCAGGTTGACGGCGGCGTCACAATCGGCTCGCGTCGGCCCAGCATTCCATTTCGACTCGCGCATTCAAGATGAGCTGATGCGCGCCGATGGCGGTGCGGGCGGGAAAGCGTCCGGCCTGGAAATGGGGGACATAGACCTTGTTGAATGTGCCCCATTCGGCCATGTCGGCGAGGTAGACCACCGCCTTGACCACATGCTCGAAGCCGAGGCCCGCCTGCGCCAGCACCGCGCCGATGTTTGCCATCATCTGGCGGCTCTCGGCTTCGATGCCGCCGGGCACCAGCTCCATCTTGCCTGCGATATTGCCGATGGCGCCGGAGAGATACAGCGTATCGCCATGCCGCACGGCCTGGCTGAACGGCAGCTTGGCTGCCGCGGCGGCCGCCGAATTGAGATATGTAACCATTTGTCGTTCCTCATGGTTTGCGCGTGACGCGGTCCTTGCCGCAGATTATACCGCGATGCCATCTCCGCCGCCTGCACCAAGAGGGTCGACCGCATGAATTCGCGCCGCTTGCTCGCCTTCGCCGTGCCGCTCCTCTTCACGCCGGTCGTCCTGTGGGCGGCGGCGAGCGCGGTCTATCCGCCGCATCTCAGGACCAGCACCGAGATTCTCGGCGCCGATCTTCTGGCGCGCGACCAGGCGATCTCGGCCGACGCCTTCGAGGGCCGCGGCCCCGGCACCAGGAACGGCGAGGCGGCGGCGCAATGGATCGCCGACGAGATGAAGCGCATCGGCCTGAAACCCGGCAACCACGGCAGCTATTTCCAGAAAGTCCCGTCGGTGAGCCTGGCGCTGGTGCCGGCGAAATCCTCCGAAACGTTCAACACGCCGAGCGGCGCCATCGCGCCGAACTTTCCGGAAGAGGCGGTCTACTGGACGCCGCAATACGCCTCGCCGGACGTGACAGTGAGCAAATCGCCGCTGGTGTTCGTCGGCTATGGCGTCGTGGCGCCGGAATACCACTGGGACGACTACGCCGGCATCGACGTCAAGGGCAAGACCGTCGTCATCCTGATCAACGATCCGGGCAATGAGGAACGGCCCGGCAATCCAGCGTTCTTCAAGGGCCGCGCCATGACCTATTACGGGCGCTGGACCTACAAATACGAAGAGGCCGCGCGCCACGGCGCCGCCGCCGCGATCATCGTGCACGAGACGGGCCCGGCCGCCTATGGCTGGCAGGTGGTGCGCAACTCCAATTCCGGCAACAAGCTGTGGCTGGTCGCCGCCGACCAGAACAAAAGCATGCTCGCGATCCAGGGCTGGATCACGCTGCCGGTGGCGCAGGACCTGTTCAAGCGCGCAGGCCTGGACTACGCCGCGCTGAAGGCCGCCGCCAACCAGCCCGGCTTCAAACCGGTCGCGATGAGCGGCGAGACGCTGGACGTGCACGCCCATTCCACCATCGCCCATCTCGACACCCGCAACATCATCGGCGTCGTGCCGGGCCTCAAGCATCCCAACGACTACGTGCTCTACACCGCCCATTGGGATCATCTGGGCATCAAGCCCGACGTCGCCGGACCCGACAAGATCTACAACGGCGCCATCGACAACGGCATGGGCGTCTCCAGCATCCTGGAGATCGGCGAGGCCTTCGCCCACGCGAGGCCAGGACCGCAGCGCTCCATCGCCATCATCTGCTGGACGCTGGAAGAGCAGGGGCTGCTGGGCTCGCAGTATTTCGCGGTGCATCCGGTCTGGCCGTTGGCGCACATCGTCGGCGGCGTCAATCTCGATGGCGGCCTGGCCGAAGGCCACGCCCACGATCTGGTGCTGATCGGCAACGGCGCATCGGAGATGGAAGACATCCTGGCCGATGCGCTCAAGACGCAGGATCGCACGATCTCGCCCGATCCGCAGCCGGAAAACGGCGGCTTCTACCGCTCCGACCATATCAGCCTGTCGCGCGTCGGCGTGCCGATGCTCGATCCGCAAGGCGGGCTCGATCTCATCGTCGGCGGCAAGGACGCCGGCCAGAAGCTGCGCGACGACTACCGCGCCAATCACTACCACCAGCCCTCGGACGAGTTCGATCCGCGCTGGGACGTCACCGGCGTGATCGACGATCTGGAAGCGCTCTACACGCTGGGCGACACGCTGGCCAATTCCGAGCGCTGGCCCAATTGGTACAAGGACAACGAATTCCGCGCGATCAGGGACAAGTCGATCAGAAGCGGGAAGTAGCCGCTTTCACCTTCCCATGCTGGAAGATGACGCTAGCGTTTTTGCCAGCAGCGCTACGCGCCGCGCCGCGTGCTCGATATGGACGAGGCGGCGGCGCAGCACGGCAAGCCCATTGGGCTGGTAAAGATCGTCGGCTGTGGACTTGGCGAGACGCGGCGGCGCCTGTGCAGGTTCCGCGGCATCAAAGATGGCGAGTACGCGGCCCCGCATCTCCGCGGTCAATGTGCCGCTGCCGGGCGCCTTGTCGAGTTCTTCGCCCCGCATCGCGAACAGAACCTGCATCGAGGTCAGGTCCGACAGCAGGAGGTAATTGGCCGCCAGCAGCGCGTTCAGCCGCGCCAGCAGATCCTTTCCGGCATTCGGCTCGCCCGCGAGGCGGCGCACGGCGCCCGACAGTGCGGCGACGGCATCGAACAGCCGCTTGCGGGCGAGGCGATAGGGTTGCTCGGCGCGCTGGCGCGTCATGGCTTCGCGTGCGAAATCGCGGTCCGCCTTGAGCAGGCTCGTAACATTACGCGGCAACTCGCCTCGCTCCCAACTCGGCAGCAGGAAACTGAAGATATAAGACAGCACCGCGCCGATCAGCGTGTCGAGGACGCGCTCGGAGAGCACGTAATGCGCGCCCGGCTTCAGGAAATGCAACAGCAGCAGCGACGAGACCGAGGCAGACGCCGCTGTCACCCGGTAGTTCACCGCGCCGAAGGCATGGCTGACGCCGGTGGCGAGCGCCACCGCCGCGAGAAGATAGCCGACCGGCACGAAGGCTTGCAGCGCGGCCGCCGCGACACAGCCGATCAGTGTGCCCACGATGCGGTCGAAGCGGCGCTGGCGCGTGATGCTGTAATTGGCCCGCATGATCAGCGCCGTGGTGAGCAGGATCCAGCTGGCATGCGCGAAGCTGGGGAACACCACGGTCAGCGCCAGTCCCGCGCTCATCGCCATGGCCAGACGTATGGCATAGCGGAACGCCGGCATGGCGAAACCGAACTGCGCCTTCAGCAGCGCCACGCCGCGCGGCGGCTTGTGGCGGAAGAGGGCAAGGTCGGCGCGGGGCTCGGCATGCTCGGCGCCGCCAATGGCACAGATGCGGGTTGCCGACTGACCGAGCTTGTCGGCTGTCGAGCGGAACGCGGCGATGACGAGCAGCTCTTTCTCATCGCCTTGCATCGCTGGCGCGATGCGCGCGATCTCCTGAGCGATGGCGTCGCGTTCGGCGCGGTGGGGTTCAAGCGCAACCACGGCGGCCGGCGCCAGCGCCAGGCGCTCGACATCGGCCGCCAGCGCCTGGATCAGGGCGCGCAGGCGGCGCATCAGATGGCGGTGCCGTGATGCCTGCAGGATTTCGATGTCGGCATCGCTGGAGAGGATGGTCTCAAAGGCGTCGAGCAGTGCAACCAGCGCCTGCGCCTGCCGCCGCTGCCAGGGCTTCTGCGCGCGGGCATAGATCGCGTCTCGCGCGATCTGCATGCGCTCGACCGCGGCGGCGTGCGCTTCGATCATGTCGGCGAAGGCTTTGGTGCCGTCGGCGCCCGGGTCGAACAGCCCGGCCTTGGCGTGGAGATAGTTCGCGAAAGCGCGCAGGGCCTCGGCCATGAGCAGGCGGCGCACCCGTTCATCGAACAGCCAGGCGAAAACGAGGGCATAGGCGGCGTAGAACGCTCCACCGCCCGTGAACAGCGCCAGATGGCCCAGCATCTGTGTCCGTGTCGAAAAATCGGTACCTAAAGCAAGCACGAAGGCCAGGATGGTGGCGACGCCCAGACCGATGGCGCGCTTGCCGTAAGCCGAAATCAGTCCCGCCCACAGTCCGGCGGCGGCGGTGACGGCGAACTCCAGCCACGGGTGCGCCTTGGTGAACAGGGTGAGCGCCGTCATGGCGCCCGCCATGACCAGGGCGGCGAGCAGCGCGCGGGGTTTTTCCTGCAACGGGTCCGGCTGGTCGGCGATCGAGACGCACAGCGCGCCGGTCGCCGACGCGATGCCTGCCGCCAATCCGAGCGCTGTGCCCGCCGCAACCCCCGCCAGCGTAACGCCGATCGCGACCGAGAATCCGTTCTCGATATGCGGGCGGTAGAACAAGGGGTGCAGGTGGCGAGTGAAAGCAGCCATGGTTCCCCTCAGGTAAACGACGTTAGCCGTTTACGGAAGGGTTTCGACACCCTAAAACCTTGTCCTGTCAGGCCAATCGGAAGGCCTCGGGGGAGAATTTGTTCCACAAGATCCTGATCGCCAATCGCGGTGAAATCGCCTGCCGCGTCATCAAGACCGCCAGGAAGATGGGCATCAAGACGGTCGCCGTCTTCTCCGATGCCGACCGCGATGCGCTGCATGTCGAGATGGCCGACGAGGCCGTGCATATCGGCCCGCCGCCCTCGGCGCAGTCCTATCTGGTCATCGACCGCATCGTGCAGGCCTGCCGCGACACGGGCGCGCAGGCGGTGCACCCGGGCTACGGTTTTCTCTCCGAGCGCGAAGCCTTCGCCGAAGCGCTGGCGAAGCACGGCATCGTCTTCATCGGCCCCAACAACAAAGCCATCGCCGCGATGGGCGACAAGATCGAGTCCAAGAAACTGGCGCAGGCCGCCAAGGTCAACACCGTCCCCGGCTTCATCGGCGAGATCACCGACGATGCCCACGCCCGCAAGATCGCCAGGGAGATCGGCTATCCGGTGATGGTGAAAGCCTCCGCCGGCGGCGGCGGCAAGGGCCTGCGCATCGTCCACAAGGAAGACGAGCTGGTCCAGGCGATCAAATCCAGCCAGCACGAAGCCAAGGCCAGTTTCGGCGACGACCGGCTGTTCATCGAGAAATTCGTCACCGAGCCGCGCCATATCGAAATCCAGCTGATCGGCGACAAGCACGGCAACGTGCTCTACCTCAACGAGCGCGAATGCTCGATCCAGCGCCGCCACCAAAAGGTCATCGAGGAAGCGCCGTCGCCGTTCCTCGACGCCGCCACCCGCAAGGCGATGGGCGAGCAGGCCGTCGCGCTGGCCAAGGCCGTCGGCTACGACAGCGCCGGCACGGTCGAGTTCATCGTCGACAAGGACCGCAAATTCTATTTCCTCGAGATGAACACGCGGCTGCAGGTCGAGCACCCGGTCACCGAGTTGATTACGGGCCTGGATCTCGTCGAGCTGATGCTCCGTTCCGCCGCCGGCGAGAAGCTGCCGCTCAAACAGGGCGATGTCGGCCTCAAGGGCTGGGCGGTCGAAACGCGCATCTATGCCGAGGACCCCTATCGCGGCTTTCTGCCGTCCACCGGGCGGCTGGTGCGCTATCGCCCGCCGGCCGAGGGCACCCATGGCGGCATCACCGTGCGCAACGACACCGGCGTCTATGAAGGCGGCGAGATTTCGATGTTCTACGATCCGATGATCGCCAAATTGTGCACCCATGCGCCCACCCGCATCGCCGCGATCGACGCGATGGCGGTGGCACTCGACCAGTTCCGCATCGAGGGCATCAATCACAACATCGCCTTCTTGACCGCGATCATGCACAACCAGCGCTTCCGCGACGGGCGGCTGACGACGGCCTTCATCGCCGAGGAATTTCCCGACGGCTTTCACGGGCTTGTGCTGGACGACGCGGCGCGCCGGCGCTTTGTCGCCGCCGCGGTCGCGGCGCGCCTCGCCCGTGCGCTGCGCGCCAGCGGCATTTCCGGCACCATGAACGGCGCGCACAAAGTGCCGCGCGAACTCGTCGTGACGCTCGACGGCAAGGACTACACGGTCACCCATGCCAATCTCGCCGCCGGCAACCTGCACCTGCATATCGACGGCAAGCCCTATGCCGCGCTGACCGAATGGCAGCCGGGCCAGCCGATCCTGTATCTCTCCGGCGCCGACGGCGAGCATGCCATCCAGCTGACGCGCGTGCAGGGCGGTTACAAGCTAGGGCAGGGCGGGTGCACGGTCACCGCGATCGTCCGCTCGCCGACGGCGGCCCGGCTCGCCGCCCACATGCTGGTGAAAGTCGCGCCGGACACCTCCAAGCTGCTGCTTTGCCCGATGCCCGGCCTCGTCGTCTCGGTGAACGTGCACGAAGGCCAGGAGGTCAAGGCCGGCGAGGCGCTCGCGGTCGTCGAGGCGATGAAGATGGAAAACGTGTTGACCGCCGAACGCGACGGCACGATTCTGAAGATCAACGCCGCCAAAGGCGACAGCCTGGCGCTCGACGACGTGATCCTGGAATTCGCGGACTGACGCGTCACGCGATCGGTTGCAATCCGCCCCCGAGTTTTTCGTAGCCCAGCTTGGCCGCATATTTCCGGGCGCGCTCGGCGTGCGCCGGGGTCAGGTGGATGTTGCAGTACCAGGCGGCGGCCATCCATTTGGCGTTGGCTTCAAGTTCGCCGTCGGCCGCCACGACGCCGTCCAGCCAGGTCTCGATGCTGCGGCGGAAATGCGGCTTGCGGCCGTCGATGTCGATAAAGCCATATTCGTCCGCGAGATCGCCGACATAGAGGCCGAGGCCCGATTTGCGGCCGAGCTGGCCGTCCGCCGCCAGGGCGCAGATGGCCCGGCCGATAAAGTGCGGCGTTTCGGAGAACGCAAAGTCGGGATGCTCCTTTACGGCATCGCGCCAGTTGGATTCGTTGACGCCAAAGCGGTCGAGCATGGCCTCGGACCGCAGGAAGCCCGGTGACAGCGCCAGCGCCGTCACGCCGCTGCCCGCCAGATCCCAGGCCATGGCGTAGGCCAGCCGGTTGACCGACGCCTTGACCAGATCGAACAGCAGCTGGCCGTGATAGCCGGCGAATTCGCCATCGGTGATCTCGACGATCAGGCCGCGCTCGGCTTCGACCATCAGCGGCGCCAGGTGGCGCGAAGTGATCAGGTGGCTGAAGACCGCCTGATCGACCACGGCCCGCGCCGTTGCGATGTCGAGCATCCAGAACTTCTCGCCCCATGGAATCAATTCGTCGCCGCCCCAGATGTCGTTGACCAGCAGGTCGAGCTTGCCGTCCTCGGCGTGGATGCGCGCGGCCAGCGCCGCGACTTCGGCCTCCACCGTATGGTCGACGCGGAGGGCGACGGCGCTGCCGCCGGCCGCGACGATCATGTCCGCCGTCTCGTCGATGGTTTCGGGACGACCCGGCGTCGCGGCGTGGCCACGCGTGCTGCGACCGGTGCAGTAGACCTTGGCGCCCGCCGCGCCGAGTTCGCGCGCGATGCCGCGGCCCGCCCCGCGCGTCGCGCCGGCGACCAGGGCCACCTGTCCCGCCAGAGGTCGTTCCATGGCCGCTTCCTCCCGCCGCGATCTTCGCTATACTGGCTGAGTATAAATGAACGGTCGTTTATAAACAACCATGCCACGGCGAAAAACCATCAGCGACCGGACCGTGCTCGACGCCGCCTTGCGCGTGATGCTGGTCAAAGGCCCGTCCGATTTCACGCTGGCCGATATCGCCGCCGCCGCCGGCATCGCGCCCGCCACGCTGGTGCAGCGCTTCGGCGACAAGCGCCGCCTGATCGTCGCCGCCTTCGCGCAGGACAACAAAGCCTTCGCCGCGGCGCTGGCCAAGCTCCCGGCGGCGCGGGGCACAGGCGCCGTCATCGCGGTCTTCCGCCTGCTGAGCCCCGGCATCGACGATGTCGGCGTGTTCGCGGACCAGCTGCTATGGCTGCGGCAGGACATGCGCGATCCCGACCTCAACCGCCTGGCGCGCGAGCGGTTCCGTCTCCTGCGCGCGGCGCTTGCCGCGCGCCTGCCGCCGCTGGCGATCGCGCCGGCCAAGGCCGCGCTGCTGGTGGAGGCGCAATGGCAGGGCGCGCTCAACCAATGGGGCATCGAGCCCAGGGGCCGTCTCGTCGACTTCGTGACGCAGAGCCTGATGGCGTGGTTCCGCCTGGCGCGCGTCGGCGCGGCCAGGCCTAAGCGTACCGGCCGCGCTCAGAACGTGTGACGGATCTGGATGTCGATCGTCGGCCGCGACTGGCCGACATATTCGTCGATGTTCGTCAGCGCTGAAATGTTGCGCGGCCCGGCATAGTTGAACTTCTTGTCGTGATAGGTGAAGGCGAAGACATTGTCCGTTTCGACGTGCAGGCTCCAGTCCGGGCTCGGTTTCCAGTCCCAGAATACGCCGCCATAGGGTGGCGGAATGAAGCGGTGCCGAACCTGCGTCAGGCGATAATAATATTCGTCCCAGGCGTTGTAGTAGAAGACCCCCCAGGTCGATTGCAGGCTCGCGACGTCCTGCGAGAACTTGATGTTGATGTTGTTGGGCCGCTGGCCCGAGATCACGCGCTTGACGCCGGTGACCGGATCGCGCACCGAACTGATGTCCCAGATCGCGGAGGTCGTGAGCAGGCCGCCCTCGATGCCGAGCTTGTCGAAGGGCAGGGTGAAGGCGAGGTTGATCTCGTCGTTGCGGCCGCCGCCGATATTGCCGGGCGCGTCGAAGATGTTACCCAGGGAATCGGTGACCGGCACCAAATCGACCACGTCGGCGATCTCCTCGTGCATCAGCGTCAGCACGAAGGCGCCCTTGTCCCAGAAATGCTGCTCGAACGAGACTTCGAACTGCGAGCGCTGGTCGGGCTTGAGATCGGCATTGCCCGCCGTCACGCCGGTCGACGATAGATTGGCGGTGGCGATGAAGTTGTTGAAGTCGAGCTGGCCGACGACCTTTTCATAGCGCAGGCGCACCTGCGTGTCCGCGCTCGGCGCCCAGGTCAGCACGGCCCGCGGCTTGGGATAGAAGAAGGAGCGGGTCTGGTTGACCGTGCCGGTCTCGCCGATGGTCGAGAACTCCAGCCGCGCGCCGGCCTCCAGCAGCCATTCGGGCGCGAATTTCCAGGTCCCCTGGGCGAACACTTCGCTGCGCTTCTCCTGCACCTGCGCATCGGCGGACGGCAGGGGAATGTTCGCGCCGTTCACCGCAAAGGCCGTATGGCCGTCCAGCCGGTTGTAGGCGAATTCGCCGCCGCCCTCGAGCGTCAGCTCCGGCAGCGGCAGATAGCGCAGCGTGGCGCGCCCGATCGTCTCGCTGGTGTCCTGCGACGCCGTGAAATGCTGCAATGTAATCGTGTCGTCGGCGTCGTCGATGTCGTTCTCGTGGCGATTGTGCTGCAGCAGCAGCGTTTCCAGTTGGGCGTTGCCGATATTGCCCTTCCAGTGCAGGCCGAGCTCGGCGCCCTTGGCGCGCGACTTGTCCAGGAAATTCTCGATGAAGCCGGGGCGCTGATAGGACAGTCTCGAGATGAACGGCGAAACCTGCAGCGTCAGATTGGCCTTGAACTCGCCCGAGAACAGCGGAACGGTGGCTGCGCCTTTCAGCGCCAGGCCCAGACCAAGACCGTGCGAAGACGTCTGGTCATGGGTGAGAAGGTTTCCCGCGCCGTCATAGACATTGTGATAGCCGCCGCCGACGGAGTCGTCGTAGTTCTGCAGGACGGACGCCGATCCTTCATAGGTCGAGGCACCGGAATGTTGCGTGAACTCGAGCGCGCCATACGGCACCATATGACCGTCGGTGAAGATCAGGTCTTCGGCGGTGGCGACGATGGTGGTCGAGTCGGCGCTCTTCAGGACGATGTTGGCGACGACGGTCTGGCCTTGCATGTCGATGCCAGGCGCGCCGCCGCGGATGAGTTCGATGTGATCGACGTTTTTGGCCGGCGTGCGCTGCAGGATCGAGTCCAGGGAATCGGATTTCGTGGTCGGGCGCTGGCCATTGATCAGTACGTTGCCGGCGGTGCCGGCGAAACCGCGCGCGGTGGCGCCGTCGTTCAGCGTGAAGCCGGGTAGGCGCTTGACCATGTCGAAGGCCGTGTTGGGACGGGAGTCGGCAAAGAACTCTGGAGCGTAGGTCAGGATGCCGCTCGGCGCCGGCGTGTCGGCATAGGCGCAAGGGCCGGCGAGCAGCGCTGCCAAGGCGACCGTGGTAAACCATTTCACCTGCACGCGAATTTCCTCCCACTCGTGTATCTGCAAACTGGACGTGCGGCTTCTAATGCGGCAATGCGCGCCGAATGCATAGCTCCCGTGCTGCTCAATACTGCGTGAGGACTAGGTTCGGGTTAACGGCCGCGTGCGGCCAGCGCCAGAGCCCGTTCGAACACCGGATCGCGCCCCGCCAGATAGTCGGCGAAGCGCAACGGAACGGTCACGTCGGGCGCCAGCGTCTTGACCCGAACCGGGTAGAGCCAATTGAGCCAGAAGCAGACGTGCCAGTCGGTGCAGGGCGCCGAATAGTCATGCATACCGGTCGAATAGTTGAAGCAAATGCCCGAATTCGGCAGACAACCGGAATTTCCTTCCGATAGAAATTTCTGCCTGTCGCCGACCGGTTCGCCGACAATGACGGCGCGGTCGCCCAGCGTCTCCTTGATGAAGGCGGTCGTCGTGATCGAGGCGGAGAACGTCTGCGGTCCGGTAAGAATAAAGACGCGCGCGGCGGGCTTCATCAGGTCCGGTAACTTATGCGTGAACGCCCAGGTGTTCGTGTAATCGCCGCCGGTGTTGTAACGCATGTCGAGAATCACCACGCAGGGATTGCTGGCCGCCATCGCGTCGGCGGTCTCGCGCAGCCAGTCGGCGATCTTCTCATCGGGACCGTCGACGACGGCCTTCATCTGCAGGAACAGCACGCAGGAATTGCCCAACCCTTCGCGCCGGAAGGTCTTGTTGAAGTCGCGCAACGGCAGCGGCAGCGGGACCGGCAGCGCGCGCCAGGTCTTGGGCTCCTTGTCCAGCGGTTCGGGCGACAGCCAGCGCGTCGCTTCCTCGAAGGATTCGTCCTTGGCGAGCGGCTCGCCCTTCAAGCTGCGTTCGACCCGCGATCCGTCCTTGCGGCGAAGCGTCCAGACCGTGACGTCGGGTTTCGGCGCGACGCCGATCCCGTTCAGCACTTCGGGCGACTGCACCCAGATCTCCGAATTCGTGCGCCGCCAGGCCGGCGTGCCGCCATGCAGCGCGTCGAGCTTGGCGAGAGCGGTTTCGGTGGGCTGGCCGTCGATCGCCTCGACTTGCGCGCCGAGAAGGTCGGCGTATGGGCCCTTGGCGCGCAACACATAGAGGCCGTCGGCAAAACCGCTCACGCGCAGCGGAACGGCGTTCGGCCGCCGATGCTCGCCCGAAAAGACACCGGTGTGTCCGTTATCGGCCAGCGCCGCGATGCGCATCAGCGCCGCGCGCAACTGTCCCCAGCCCAGGATTTGCGCGCTGCCGCCGAGTGCATCGATCCGCCGATTGGCCGCGTCGCGGGCGGCTGGCGAATAGGAGCGGTCGAGCGCGACGAGACGGCGGAACTGTTCCAGGTCCTGGCGCTGCGCCTCCAGTACATTCGCCGGTTTGGCGAAGCCGACGTCCGGCGGTCCCGGATTGAAATGCGCCTTGAAAACCCAGAACAGGCCGCCCAACGACGCGGCCGCCAGCACCGCGACGACAACGGCGGAAATCGCGATTCTGCGAAAGGGCATGTTCTACCTTGAGGACGCTTCGGGACTTGGATGCGCCCGAACGGCCAGTTGGATGCAAGGACGCGCGACAAGCAATCGTCGCGGTGCGCGATCTGGCCTGCCCCGCCCGTATGGGTTCATACTAGCGCGATGAGCGGCGAAGAAAGCGAACTCACCCATTTGCGCCTGCGGATCGCGGGCAAGGTTCAGGGCACCGGCTACCGCGACTATGTGGTCGGCGAAGCCGCGCGGCTGGGCGTCGACGGCTGGATTCGCAACCGCTCGGACGGCACTGTCGAAGCGCTGGTTTCCGGACCCAACCGTGCGGTCGAGACGCTGGTCGGCCTGTGCATGAAAGGCCCTCCCGGCGCCACCGTGCGCGACGTGGAAATGCACAAGGCCGAAGCGCCGGTTGAGAAAGGCTTCAAGCGCCGGCCGACGCTTTAGCCTGCCGGGCGCGCGCGAAACAACTCGCGGAAGACCGATATCGCGAAGACCAGCATCGCAATCGAGGTCAGGACTTCGCCCACGACCATGAAGGGAATGTATTTGGGATCGTTGCCGTTGCTGAGAAACAGCGTCAGCGACGGGATCATCACCACCCCGCCCAGCAACGAGAAGGCGTAATTGATCCAGGCCAGCCGCACCGACATCGTGCCGCGCGTCAGCGCGTAGAACGTGCCGTACAGCGCCATGGTGACCCAGCCCACCAGATTGAGATGGGCGTGGGCCGGCGCCAACGTCATGTCCTCCGTCGCGCCCATGCGCATGCCCCAGGCCATGCCGATCAGGACGCAAACCACTCCGGTCGCGAAAAACGCTGCTGAAACGCGCGGCATGACATCTCCCCTCGTCGCCTGCATCGCATGTACGAAAATTCCCGAAAAAAAGAAAGTCGTTGCGCGATCCCGGGCGGCGCGGCCGGCCTAACCGTGCGCGATGCCGGTATACAGCGCGACGAAGCCGAGCGTGTCCTGCAGCCCGTGCGCGATGATCGCCGGCCACAGATTGCGGCCCCAGATCAGCGCACCGGCGCCGTAGATGACGCCGCCGACGAAGACCGAAAACATTCCAACCGGGCCTTGGTAGCCATGGCCGAGCGCGAACGGAATGGCCTGCAGCACCATGGCGGCGATCCAGGCCCAGCGCCCTTCGCCCAGCAGTTGCGCGATGCGCGTCATCACCACGCCGCGATTGAGCATCTCCTCGCCGAAGCCGCCGAAGAGCCAGGCGAAGGGGATGAGATAAAGGAGCAGGCCCAGATTTCCCTTGAGCGCGGCGAAGTGCTGTTCGGCGAGGGTGGCGCTCGTGCCCGTGACATGGGCGATCCAGGGATCGATCAGCGGCCTGACCGCGATGTCGAAAACCATGCTCGCCAGAAAAATCAGAACGCCTTGGCCGATGGCGAGCCACCAGCTCTGGGGCGCCTTCAAGCCGAAATCGGAGAGCGGCTCGCCGCGCAGATACACCCAAAGGCACACCAGGATCACGAGCGTGAAGAGGATATAGGCGTGCGGAATCAGCGGCATTTCCGGCAGGGGAAGATGCAGCATCGCCGCCGCGGCCGCGGCCCAGACCGTGATGTAATGCCAAAGAACAAGCACGACGGCGAGTTCGGCAAAACGGACGAGGGCGCGGCGGTCGAATGTGGGCATGCGCATGAACGCGATCCTTCCTGGTTGCTCCGCCGCCGGACGGCCGGTGCTTGCGCCATCCGGACCGTTTGGTACTAATCGTACTATTGAAGGAGAACGGCAAATGACAAAATCGCGAGCACGATTGACCGAACTCGAGGGCGCGATCCTGGGCGTCTTTCGCCGGGCCGCGAGCTGCAGCGCCTATCGCGTCCGCCAGGTGTTCTTGCGCTCGCGTTCGGCCGAGTGGAGCGGCAGCGCCGGCGCGGTCTATCCCGCCATCCGCCGCCTGCGGGCGCTGGGCATGCTCAAGCAGCGCAGCGAGAAGGACGGCCGCGGCACAAAGACATACACGCTGGCCGCCGCCGGCGGCGCGGCGCACGACGAATGGCTTTGTGATGTCGGGCGGGCGCTCGGTCCTGGCATGGATCCTTTCCGCACGCGCGCCTGCCTATGGCCGATGCTGGCACCGCGAAAAAGAACGGCGCTGTATAGAAAATTGCAAAAGGAAATGGCCGAACAGCGCGAAAAATTTCTGCGCCCGCCGCCGTCCCAGGACGGGGAAGATGAGGTTACGCTCGGCCTGCTCGTGTCGTTGCTGGAGCTGCGAAGGCAATGGCTGGATGCGGCGGTCCGATGAAACGCTAGCCGAACACCTCGGCGAACGCGGTCTTCATCGCCACATCGACATCCGCCATCGAGACCGGCAAGCCCAGGTCGTGCAGACTGGTGACGCCGTGCTCGCTGACGCCGCAGGGCACGATGCCGGAGAAATGCGTCAGGTCAGGATCGACGTTGAGGCTGACGCCGTGGAACGTCACCCAGCGGCGCACGCGCACGCCGATCGCCGCGATCTTGTCTTCCTTGGCTCCGCGCGCAACCCAGATGCCGACCCGGCCGCCGCGCCGCTCGCCCTTGACGTTGAAGGCGGCCAGCGTGCGGATCAGCCATTCCTCCAGATCGTGGACGAAGGTGCGGACGTCGGCACCGCGGCGCTTAAGATCGAGCATGACATAGCCGACGCGCTGGCCGGGGCCATGATAGGTGAACTGTCCGCCGCGGCCGGTCTTAAACACCGGAAAGCGCGCGTCGAGCAGATCGGCGTCATTGGCGCTGGTGCCGGCGGTGTAGATGGCCGGGTGCTCGACCAGCCAGACCAGCTCGGCCGCCTGGCCTGCCGCGATGGCTGCCGCGCGCTCCTCCATGACGGAAACCGCCTCCAGATAAGGCGTCAGGCCGGGCGCGATCCGCCACTCCACCGCAGCCCGCGTTAACCCGTCCGAAAGCATAACCGCCGGAGTATCAGGCCTGTCATCCATGGGGCCCTTTCATGTCCTCGAATATCTCCGGCGTCAAAGTCGAAATCTCGGTCGTGCTCGGCAGTTCGACCATTCCGATGCACCAGCTGCTCCGCATGGGCCGCGGCGCGGTCATCGAGCTCGATTCCAAACAGGACGATCCGGTGCTCATCCTGGCCAACGACCGGCCGGTGGCGAAGGGCGAAATCGTCATCCACGGCGACAAGATCGGCGTCTCGATCACCGACCTGCTGCGCGGCTACCAGTAATAATACATGCCAGTTTTGTGAATAGTTTTATTCCCCACCAAATCCTTGCATTTTAGACAAGGCATGCGTACCTCTGCTGTACAACCGGTCCAGAATGGCCGGGGCGGAGGCCGTCTTGCTCCCCATCATACTCAGCGATGAATTCGCCTCTGTCGGCCTTGCCGGCAGCGGGGAAGGCCGCGCCCGCCGCGCGACGCTGCTCGCTGACGCCGGCATTGTGCCGGTCCCCGTCGATTTGGTGGGCCCGCTGCCCGCGATCCGCGTGCTGTTCATCGCCGGCCTGGACAACGACGCTGCGGCCGATCTGACCCGGCGCGCCCGTGCGGCCGGCATTCTGGTCAACGCCGAAGACATCCCCGAACTCTGCGACTTCCACGTGCCGGCGATCGTCCGCCGCGGCGACCTGGTGCTGACCGCCTCGACGGGTGGGCAGGCGCCGGGCCTGGCGCGGCGCCTGCGCGAATGGCTGGAAGGCCGTTTCGGTCCCGAATGGAAGCTCCACATGGAGGAAGTCAGCACAGCTCGTGCCGGCTGGCGCGCCGACGGCCTGCAGCCGCAGGAAGTCTCGCGCCGCACGCGGGAGCTGGTTTCCGAAAAAGGCTGGCTCTCATGAGCGCCAGCGTCACCGTCATCGACCGTTCGCGCGGGCTCAGCCCCCGCGCCTTCGACCGGGCAGGGGCCGGCGCCGCCGATCCGCTCGTCCTCTCCAAGCTGGCGCAACTGCAGGATGCGGCGCGCGGCAAGGATGCGCACGGCGTTCTCGAACTGGCGCTGAAGGGCGAGTTCGCCGGCAAGAGCGCCGTGGTCTCGTCGTTCGGCGCGGAGTCGGCGGTGCTGCTGCATCTGGTAGCGCAAATCGATCCGAACACGCCCATCCTGTTCCTCAACACCGGCAAGCTGTTCGGCGAAACGTTGCGCTATCGCGACCGGCTGCAGGATGTGCTGGGTCTCGGCGATATCCGCTCGCTGGCGCCCCATCCCGCCGACCGCGCCCGGCTCGATCCCGAAGGCATCCTGTATGCGACGGACACCGACGCCTGCTGCAATTTCCGCAAGGTCATCCCGCTCAAACGCGCGCTCGAGCCGTTCGCGGCGCAGATCACCGGCCGCAAACGCTTCCAGACAAGGGAGCGCGCCGCGATGCAGGCGGTGGAATTCTTTGAAGGCCGCTTCCGCTTCAATCCGCTGGCCGACTGGACGCTCGCGGAGCTGGACGCCTACGTCGCACAGCACGGCCTGCCGCAACATCCGCTGGTCGAAGACGGCTATCCCTCGATCGGCTGCATGCCCTGCACCCGCCGCGTCGCCGCCGGCGAGGATTATCGCGACGGCCGCTGGTCCGGCCTCGACAAGGACGAGTGCGGCATCCACCTGACCGATGGCGGCGGGATCTAGAGCGCAATCGGGTGAAGCGTACTTCAGCTTCACCCGTAAATTGCGCGCCAATCAAAGAATCTAGAGCATGATTTGATTCAACATCACCAAATCATGCTCTAGGCCGAAGCTTCGAGATAGGCTTTCAGCAGGCCGAGCGCGCTGACCCAGGCCTCGCGATTGGCCACCGCCTCTTGCGCCGACTGAAAACGGGTGTGGTGCAGTTTCAGCGTGGTACCCGCCGCGTTGGCGGTAAAATCCATCCTGGCGATGCTCGGCGCGCAGTCCTCCCACATGGCCTTCCAGGTGAAGTTCAGGAGGCTCGGCTCGGCGAGGCCCACATAGGCGCCGCCGGTGCCGAATTTCGTGCCGTCCTCCGTCTCGAAGCGCGCTTGCCACTTGCCGCCGACCCGCAAGTCGCTGTCGAAGGCGACGGTGCGAAATTCGCCGGGGACTTGCCACCAGGCTTTGACCAGCTCTGGCTTCGTCCAGGCCGCGAACACGCGGGCAGGGGGCACGGCGATCTCGATTTCGACGTCCAGCGCGTGTTCCATTGCGGCATTCTCCTTCGGCCGGGCCAAGTCCGGACTCTAGTGCACTGCCGCGTGAATCTTTTGCAGCGAGGTGAGCAGGGCCTTGGCGCTATCGAGCGGCAGGCAGCTCGGACCATCGCACAGCGCCTTGTCCGGGTCAGGATGGAATTCCAGGAAGACGCCGTCGGCGCCGGCGGCAACGGCCGCCTTGGCGATGACCGGCACGCCCTCGCGCCGCCCGCCGGTCGATCGGCTGCCGATCGCGACGCCGCTGTTAGACCCGTTGCTGGTTCTGGGATCGGCGCCAGGCAGCTGCACGGCGTGGCTGGCGTCGATCGTCACCGGTACGCCGAGTTTTTTCATTTCGCCGATTCCCAGAATGTCGACGATCAGATTGTTGTAGCCGAACGAGTTGCCGCGCTCGCACAGGACAGTCAGATCTGCGCCGCTCGTCGCTTCGGCGACCTTCTCCAGGATATTCTTGCAATCCCAGGGCGCCAGGAACTGCCCCTTTTTTACGTGCAGCCAGCCGCCCGACGCCTGCGCCGCGCGCGCCGCGGCGACGATCAGATCGGTCTGACGGCAAAGGAACGCCGGCGTCTGGATGAGATCGAGCACCTGTGAAGCAGGTTCACATTGCTCGATGGTGTGGACATCGGCGCAGATCGGGACGCCAAGCCGGGACTTTACCTCCGCCAGCATCTTCAAGCCTTCAGCCAGGCCGGGCCCGCGATAGCTCATCAGCGAAGACCGGTTGGCCTTGTCGAAACTCGCCTTGAAGACGAACGGCATGCCCAGTTCGGCGGTCAAAGCCTTCAGATGCGCCGCTGTTTCCAATGTGAGCTCAAGGTTCTCCAGAACATTGAGGCCGGCGATGCAGAGCAGCGGCTGACCGTTACCGATCGCCAGATTCCACTTCTTCATGCGCAAGACGGCCATGGACTGCCTCGATTACAGACGACTCTTGCCGTTTGGCGGCGAATGGCTTGCCCAGGCGTGGCTGCGCGAACCGATCACCAGCCCGTCTTCGCCCTGCGGGCTTCGCCGTGGCAGTCCCCGCTGCTGCGCAGCGAAGACTGGTGCGGTCGAGAAGACTCGAACTTCCACGGGTTGCCCCGCTACCACCTCAAGGTAGTGCGTCTACCAATTCCGCCACGACCGCACATGTCTGGAAAATCACCGGTAGGCGCGGGGGTTTAGCAAACCTTTCCCCCCAAGGGAAGCCGCCAAAATCCTGTGCCATTTGGCTGGGATAACCCCTATTTCGGCAGCACCGCGTCTTCCGGCAACTGGATCACCAGGCGGTAGCAATCCAGGCTGCGGCTCAGGAATTCGTAGGACGAGCCCCACAGATAGAGCCTGAAGCGGCGGAAGTGGAAATCGCCGAATTTCTTGACCACCGCTTCCTTGTGCGCATCGAAATTCTTCGCCCATTGCACGAAGGTGTAGAAATAGCTCATGCGGTCGTTGAAAATCTCCTCAACCTGCAGCGGCGTCTTGGCCAGCTTGTTGAGGAAATCGTCCAGCACCATGAAGGAGTGATTGCCGGGGTAGATGTACTTCACCATGAAGGACGACAATTCGTACTTCTTGGTGCAGGCGCTGCCGTCGAGGAAGATGCGGCCGCCCGGTTTGACCAGCGACATGAACTTCTGCAGCACGCGCAGATAGTCCGGCAGATGTTCGATCACGCCCATGATGACGATGGCGTCGTATTTGATGCCGGGGCTGTATTCCAGCAGGTCCGACAGGACGAGCTCCCAATCGTAGCCCAATTCCACCTTGCGCTTGTTCAGGTAGTTGACCGATTCCTTGGAGATCGAGATGCCGGTGCACTTCACGCTGCGCTGCGAACAATATTCGAACCAGGCGCCCCAGCCCGGACCGATCTCGAGGATGTGGTCGCCGGCCTTCAGCTTCAGCTTTTCGAAAGCATAGTCGAACTTGCGCAAGGTCGCGACGTCGTTCGCCTCATCGGCGTTCTCGTAGATGCCTTGCGTGTAGCAGGGCGTCTTGGGATCGAGGAACGCCAGGAAGAATTCCGGGTCCATGTCGTAATGGGTCGAGATCGCTTCCTTGTTGGTGTGGACCTGGCCGAAGAACAGCGGCTGGATATAGCGCCAGGCCTCGATCAGCAGATGGACGTCCTTCATCGTGCCGCGCAATTCGAACGGCTTGATCATGTTGCCTTCGATGTCGATGTCGCCGGCGAGATAGGATTCGGCGATGCGCCCTTCGTCGATGCCGGCGACGGCGCGCAGGCCGCGCGCGTTGTGGATCTTCAGCTGGAAGGTGGGGGCGCCGTTGCCGAAGTGCTGGCTGGTGCCGTCCGGAAGGATGACTTCGAACGGCGTCGCGCCATTGGCGTATTGCGCCGCAAAGCGACCCAGCATGGTGCGTTTGGCGGGCTTTGCCGCCGGCGCCGTCGCCGCGTTCAGATTCAGTGCGTCCGTCATTTAAACCCCCAGATGCTCAAGTTCCCGCGGAGCCGGTGCCTGCAGCGCCGGTTACCACGATTTGCGCAAGTTTAGGGGCAATCGACCGGTTTGTCATGGCCGGGCTGGGAAGCCCGGAACTGCGGGGCTCCAACACGGATTGCCTCTGGCGGCGCGGGCAATGACAGGCTCTCCGGCGGTGGCAACAACGATGTCCTGGCCGGCGGCACCCACAACGACACGCTGACCGGCGGCGCGGGCGACGACCGCTTCGTCTTCCACTATGGCGACGGGCTCGACGTCGTGACCGATTTCGTGGCCGGCGACGGCAGCGGCGATCTGATCGAACTGCACGCCTACGACATCGCCAGCTTCACCGCGCTGCAGCCCTTCATGAGCCAGCACGGCGCCGACGTTGTGATCGCCCTCGATCCCGACAACACCATCACCCTGCAGCACGTCACGCTGGCGCAACTCAACGCGGGCGATTTCCTCTTCGCCTGAGGCCCAGATGAGGATTTCGACTGACAGCACGGACGCGCTGGGCTAGGAACAGCCGCGCGCCCATCAAGGATGTCTCCATGATCGCCAACGACTATCGCGCCCTCGATCACGGCCTGGGTGAGACCGCGGACATGATCCGCGAGACCGTCCGCACCTTCAGCGACGACAAGATCGCTCCGCTGGCCGCCGAGATCGACCGCAGCAACCTGTTTCCACGCCAGCTGTGGCCGCAGATGGGCGCGCTCGGCCTGCACGGCATCACGGTGGAAGAGGAGTTTGGCGGCCTGGGCCTGGGCTATCTCGAGCACGTCGTGGCGATGGAGGAGGTCAGCCGCGGCTCGGCTTCGGTCGGCCTGTCCTACGGCGCCCATTCCAATCTCTGCGTCAACCAGATCCGCCGCAACGGCACGCCGGCGCAGAAGCGGCGCTACCTGCCCGGGCTGATCAGTGGCGAGCATGTCGGGGCGCTGGCCATGAGCGAGACCGGCTCGGGCTCCGACGTCGTCTCGATGAAGCTCAAGGCCGAGAAGAAGGGCGACCGCTTCGTTCTCAACGGCACCAAGATGTGGATCACCAACGGGCCGCAGGCAGATACGCTGGTGGTCTATGCGCGCTCCGATGCGGCCGGCGGCCCGCGCGGCATCACCGCCTTCCTGGTCGAGAAGAGCTTCAAGGGTTTTTCGACGGCGCAGAAGCTCGACAAGCTCGGCATGCGCGGCAGCGATACGGCCGAGCTGGTGTTCGAGGATTGCGAAGTGCCGCAAGACAACATCCTCGGCGGCGAGGGCAGGGGCGTCAACGTCCTGATGAGCGGCCTGGATTATGAGCGCGCCGTGCTGGCGGCCGGCTCGGTCGGCATCATGCAGGCTTGCATGGATGTGGTGATCCCTTACGTCCACGACCGCAAGCAGTTCGGCGAAGCCATCGGCAATTTCCAGATCATGCAGGCCAAGCTCGCCGACATGTATGTCGCCGTCTCCGCGGTGCGCTCCTATGTCTACGCCGTGGCGCGCGCCTGCGATCGCGGCCAGACCACGCGCAAGGACGCCGCCGGCGCCATCCTCTACGCGGCGGAGAAGGGCACCTGGATGGCACTGCAGGCGATCCAGTGCCTCGGCGGCAACGGCTACATCAACGACTATCCGACGGGGCGCCTGTTGCGCGACGCCAAGCTCTACGAAATCGGCGCCGGCACATCCGAAATCCGCCGCTGGCTGATCGGGCGGGAGCTGTTCGAGGAGAGTGGGAATTAAGCACGGCTGTCATCCCCGGCTGAGCATTGCGTTAGCAATGCGAAGGGAAGGGGACCCAGGCTAAGCCGCATCTCCGTTGCCGAAGAATGATACACAGCTCCACATCATCCAAACGGCTACACCATGACTTTCGCGTCCCGGCGCGTTGCCTTGCGGACTTTTCGCTTCGGCTCACGATTTGAGAAAACCTTAAGCCATGCGGCCTTCTCGGCTGGTGTTCCGAGATAATTCTCAAGAGCCACGACGATGAGCGAAGATTTGGATCGACGCAGAGCCTTCGCCAGCTTCCCAACCCGGTCTGATAATTTGCGGTCGACGCGAAGGGAGAGCGTGACATCCTTGGTCATGATGGCTTCCGGATTCGATGTAATACATTGTATTACAAGTGGCCCCTCGCCGCAAGCTCCGCGCGCTGTTCGAGGAGAGCGGGAATTAATGATCGGGCCGCGGCGTTGAGGTCAGCGACAGCACACCGAACTTGTCGATCACGCCGACGGGCTTCAGGTGTCTGTGGATGACGAGCGCCTGCACCGCGCTGTTGGCCCACAATTTCGCCGCGGCGCTGCGGACATCGTCGGTCTCGGGGATGGTGTCGTCCCGCGAGATGCCGCCCATCGCCCGCAGCGCGGTGACCTCGGACGGCTGGGCGAACACGTCGATGATGCATTTTCCGATCTTCACGTCCGCATCGGGTCCGGAAAAGTCCTTCTTGGCGCGATCGCCCGGGATGTAGCCGATGAATTCGTCGCCATCGCCCAGCAGCAGCACGTGTTCGAGCTTGAACGGCGCCAGCGTCGCGAAGACCCGCTTGAGCACGTCGGTGTTGAAGGGCACTTTCCTGCCGCCCTTCAGCGTCAGAACGACCTTCTTCTCCATCTTGTCCGGCGCGCCCTTGAAGGCGTCGCCAAGACGCACCAGCACTTCGCCGATCAGCATGTCGGGCCGCGCCAGGATCTGCAGTTTTTCCGGCTCGCGGAAAAAGGAGATGAATTCCTTGACCTGCGGCTCGTTCAGCCGCGGCGCCGTCAGCACGCGCGCCGAAGCGCGCCTGTCGAGCGCGAACAATGTGAAGACCGCCACGGCGCCGGCGAAGGCCAGCGCGCCGGCGGCCGCGACCACCATCTCGACCGGAATCTGGATGCCGGCGCGGCGCGCGGCGACATAGGCGGCCATGAGCAAAATGCCCGCGCCCACACCGCTCAGTGCCGCCCACAGCGTCCGTCCCGTCATCCCATTCCCCACCGGCTTCTTGGCCGGACTCGCGTTTTGATGATAACTCAGGGTTAAGCAGCGGTCATCGCTTTAATGCCGCGCCGCGAAAAGCCATTAACCAAGGGATTTCAAAGCCATGGCGGCAACAGATGTGGTGATACTTTCAGGCGCCCGCACCCCGATGGGCGGCTTTCAGGGCGATTTGTCGGCCAAGACGGCGCCGGAACTGGGCGCCGCGGCGATCGGCGAGGCTGTCCGCCGGGCCGGTATCGCGGCCGCCGACATCGACGAGACCGTGATGGGCTGCGTCCTGCCGGGCGGCCTCGGCCAGGCCCCGGCGCGCCAGGCTGCGGTCTATGCCGGCGTGCCCTTCGCCGTGCCGGCGACCACGATCAACAAGATGTGCGGCTCGGGCATGAAGGCGGTGATGATGGCCGCCGACCAGATTTCCGCCGGCCGCGCGACAATCGCGATCGCCGGCGGCATGGAGAGCATGACCAACGCGCCCTATCTGTTGCCCAAGGGCCGAAGCGGCCTGCGTCTCGGCCACGGTGAGATCAAGGACTCGATGTTCCTCGACGGGCTCGAGGATGCCTATGAGCACCGCCTGATGGGCAGCTATGCCGAAGACGCGGCGCGGCATTATCAGTTCACCCGCGCCGAGCAGGACGCCTACGCCACCGAGTCGCTCAAGCGCGCCAAGCGGGCGCAGGATTGCGGCGACTTCGCCGGCGAAATCATCGCCGTGACGGTCTCCGGCCGCGGCGGCGACGTCAACGTCTCGGGCGACGAGCAGCCGCGCAAGGCCGACCCTGCGAAAATCCCGACGCTCAAGCCCGCCTTCGCCAAGGACGGCACGGTGACGGCGGCGAATTCGTCGTCGATCTCCGACGGCGCCGCGGCGCTGATCCTGTCGAGCGCCGCAGAGGCGAAGAAGCGCGGCCTCAAGCCGATCGCCCGCATCGTGGCGCAGGCCTCTAACGCGGCCGAGCCCAAATGGTTCACCACCGCGCCGGTCGGCGCCATCGAGAAGGTTCTCAAGGCCGCCGGCTGGAGCAAGGACGACGTCGACCTGTTCGAGATCAACGAAGCCTTCGCCGTCGTCGCCATGATCGCGATGCGCGACCTCGGCCTTCCCCACGCCAAGGTCAACGTCAATGGCGGCGCCTGCGCCCTCGGTCACCCCATCGGCGCCAGTGGCGCCCGCATCATCGTCACGCTGCTGGCCGCGCTCAAGAAGCGCGGCTTGAAGCGAGGCGTTGCGGCGCTCTGCATCGGCGGCGGCGAAGCGACTGCGGTCGCGGTGGAGTTGCTGTGAGCACGCTCAAATCCTCCCTCTCCCCAAACGACCCGGCGTTCCAATCCAACGCCACTGCGATGTCGGCGCTGGTCGACGAACTGAAATCCCGCCAGGCCACCGCTGCGCTCGGCGGCGATGAGCGTTCGCGCAAGCGGCACACCGAGCGCGGCAAGCTGTTGCCGCGCGAGCGCGTCGAGCGGCTGATCGATCCCGGCTCGCCGTTCCTCGAACTCTCCCCGCTGGCCGCTTTCGGCATGTATGACGGCGATATCCACGGCGCCGGCATCATCACCGGCATCGGCCGCGTCAGTGGCCGCGAATGCGTCATCGTCTGCAACGACGCGACGATCAAGGGCGGCACCTATTATCCCATCACGGTGAAGAAGCATCTGCGGGCGCAGGAAATCGCGCAGCAGAACCGCATGCCCTGCATCTATCTCGTCGATAGCGGCGGCGCCAATCTGCCGAACCAGGCCGAGATCTTCCCCGACCGCGAACATTTCGGCCGCATCTTCTTCAACCAGGCCAACATGTCGGCCGCCGGCATTCCGCAGATCGCCAGCGTCATGGGCTCCTGCACCGCCGGCGGCGCCTACGTGCCGGCGATGAGCGACGAAACCATCATCGTCAAGGGGCAGGGCACCATCTTCCTCGGCGGCCCGCCGCTGGTGAAGGCCGCGACCGGCGAGATCGTGACCGCCGAAGACCTCGGCGGCGCCGACGTCCATGCCCGCCAGTCCGGCGTCGCCGATCATTACGCCAATGACGACACACATGCGCTGGCCATCGTCCGCCACATCGTCGCCGGGCTGAACACCGCCAAGCAGCCGAACATCCCGATCGCGGCGCCCAAGCCGCCCGCTTTCGACATCGCCGAGCTGAACGGCATCGTGCCGCCGACGCTGACGGTGCAATACGACGTGCGCGAGATCATCGCCCGGCTGGTCGACGGCAGCGCGTTCGACGAATTCAAGAAGCTCTACGGCACCACGATCGTCACCGGTTTCGCCAGGCTCGAAGGCATTCCCATCGGCATCGTCGCCAACAACGGCATCCTGTTCTCGGAGAGCGCGCTGAAGGCGGCGCACTTCATCGAGCTGTGCTGCCAGCGCAAGATCCCGCTGCTGTTCCTGCAGAACATCGCCGGTTTCATGGTCGGCCAGAAATACGAGGCCGGCGGCATCGCCAAGGATGGCGCCAAGATGGTGACGGCGGTGGCCTGCGCCCAAGTCCCCAAGATCACGCTGGTGATCGGCGGCAGCTACGGCGCTGGTAATTACGGCATGTGCGGCCGCGCCTATAGCCCGCGCTTCATGTTCAGCTGGCCCAACAGCCGCATCAGCGTGATGGGCGGCGAGCAGGCCGCGAGCGTCCTCGCCACTGTCCATCGCGACGCCGACAAATGGACCCCCGAGCAGGCCGAAGCCTTCAAAGCCCCGATCCGCGCAAGGTTCGAGGAAGAGGGCAACCCGTATTACGCGACGGCCCGCCTATGGGACGACGGCATCATCGCGCCGAGCGACACGCGGCGGGTGCTGGCGCTGGCGTTCTCGGCGTGTCTAAATGCACCAATCATGTCGACGAAGTTCGGCGTGTTTAGGATGTGAAGATGCCTTATGATGCACGCCACATCGCAAACTACCTGCTGGACGAGGCAGATAGAATTGAGCTTCCTCTGACACAAGTGTCCCTACAAAAGACCATTTTCTATTCACATGGCTGGCAGTTGGTTCTTGCTGATCGCCCTCTCATTTCGGACGATGTCGAAGCTTGGACGTATGGACCGGTCATTCGCTCACTGCGCGAAAATTTCAGGATGTTTGGCCGCCAACGAATTCTCAAAAAGCGCGCGTATTTCTATAACCCGATATCGGACGAGACATCGTATCGACCATATGAAATCTCGACTGACGATCAGAAATTCCTGAACCAGATGTTGTCATTCTACGGAAAGATGGATCCATTCGTCCTTGTACGGATGACTCACCGCAAGGGGAGTCCGTGGGATCGAGTTATGGCCTCGAACCAGCGGGCTAACTTGGGACGTGTGATCCCCAATTCAGAAATTAAAGTCCACTTTGAAAGATTATTACAAAATCGACCACAAAATCGCCGGGGGGGATTGCCCAAGGAACACCATTTGTAGTATTCGTTGCGGTTCCTTAGCGCCAAAAGAACGGGTGGGGTCTACGTGACAAAATTTCCCCGTCACCACAATGCTTTGCAGGTCGCCGAAATTCTGGGCCCCGATTGTTTCGAGGCTACTGAGGCACATGCCATCGCGGGTGTCATCGACTTTTACTCGAAAAAGGGTGGGTTCTCGTATGACCCGACTCGCCGCCGGACCGTTGGTCTTGTTAGTCGGCACATTCCTCTCGAACGTGCCTTGGCAGAAGTGGAGAGCAGTGGCCAGCCGTTGGGACGTCCGTGGAATGCTGAACTGCTGCGTACCATTCACCAGCAGTATGCAGGGCGCACATATCGCTGTCGTCCGATCAAATTGGCGGCACGCCCAATAGCGGAGGGGCTGCTGCTCAGAATCCCTTGCAACTACTTCATTGTTGAAGGCGACAAGGTTAGTTTCAACATCCTGCAGTTGAGCCGGTCTGAGTTGAGTCGCTTGTCACCCAGCCAAGTTCGGTTTGTGCTCTCCGCAACGTGGCACACGCTCGCGACCGGCGACATGGCGAAAGCGTCGGCATCCTTGTGCGATCTGAGCAAGGTCGCAAAGAAAGGCGAGCGCCAGCCGGTGTGGCACAGTTCCGAAGCTGTCGGTCTCGTCAGCCGCGACCAGCTCAATGCCGTTTTGACTAACTACATGCGTGGCTATGCCCAAGCTGTGGACGGAAGGTTGTTGCCGGACCGGGCTTACAAACCTGCCCGAGGCTGGGAAGAGGATCAGTACAAACTACTGTAGCGCAGATTGCCTGCGTTCCGCGTCAGCGCGAAGCGCACGCCATCATCGTCCCCGTCGCCACCGCCCAAACCGAAATCCCCACAATCGCGCCCGCGAAGCCCGAGGCGGTCGCCGCCAGCATGACGAGGCCGAGCACCACGGCGAACAGCCCCAGGCCGCGATGGCGGCGCGGATGTAGCAGTGCGGAAATCCCGCTAGTATGGGACCATTCTCGTCGCGCAGCGCCGACACCCGCCAATCGTATGCCGCGCCGAAGCTACCCCCGCGCTATCTTCGCGCGAGAACGGGGGATTCATGCGCAACCTTGTAGCCAGGAATTCGGCTTGGACGTTCGCGGCGGTTTCGCTGACGCTCGTCGCCATCAAGCTGCTGTTTCAGTTCTATCCCGGCGACTATCCCATCCGCTCGCAGGCGCAGGCTTTCAGCTGGCCGCTGGTCGCCGCGATCATCGTCATCGGTTTGTTGGGTCTGCTCGCCGATCATGCGGCGCGGCTGCCCGAGCCTTTCGCCGACCGCGTCCGCGATCGCCAGGGTCTGCGGCTCTCGACCGTCACCGGCGCGCTGTACGGCTTGGTCACCATCGCGCTGTACATTTGGCACCCGGTCAACAGCCCATTATCCAGCGCCGGCTGGGAGCATGTTCTGCTGCCCTGGTCGATCCCGTTCTACACCTTCGGGGCGATCTTCCTCGAATACCTGCTGCGCCTCGGCGCCCTGTGCATTCTGTTCTGGCTGCTGCATGTCGTGATCTTCCGCCGCCGATTTCGCCGCACGATCTTCTGGCTGCTGGCCGCCATCGTCGCGCTTTACGAGATCTGGCCTTATCTCGTTCCCGACTTTCACGCTGGGCGTTGGGACAGCATCGCGCTCTCGGCGCTGGAGCCGCTCTATCTGTCCAACGTCTTCGAGGCCTGGCTGCTTTATCGCTTCGGCTGGTTCATGCCGATCGTCTTCCGGCTCGCCTTCTATTTGGTGTGGCACATCCTGTTCGGCGGCCTCGCCGGACCTTATTTCGGCCACTGAACCAAGAGCGACCTCAACGACTGCGCAGCAGCACCGTCCCAGCCACCACCGCCCAAACCGACACCCCGACAATCGCGCCCATCAGTGCCATCGGGTTTCCCAGCGCGAAGCCGGCCGCGATGGCCGCGAGCATCGCTAGTCCCAGCGCCACGCCGAACAGCCCCGCCGCGCGGCTGCCGCTGGCCGTCAGTGCCCAGCCCCAGGCGGCGATGGCGGCGGACTGGAACGCGAGGCCCAGCGGCAGCAGAAAGCCGACCAGCGAGCCGATCAGCACGAAGATCACGCGCGCGCTCTCAATCTTGTCCGGTTTGGCGACATAGCGCGCCGCGATGGCCGGCGTCACCAGGCCATCGAGCAGCAGCGAAGCTGCCATGAACGCGGCGCCGGCCGCGAAGAACACAAGCCCCGCCACCGCTGCCGACCGCCCGAAGCCGATCCGCCGCGTCAGCACCGCGTAGCACACGCCCTGCAGCGCCAGCACGACGATGAAGCCGCCATGCACGACGGCGTTCATCATCAGGTTCGCCGCTTCTTCCTTCACCACGCCGACAAAGTCGCGCGCCTCGCCGCCGGGATGCAGCGCCAGCAGCGCGAAGCCGGCAATGCCGGTCGCGATGGCGAGCAGCCCGACCATCGGCGTCGGCGACGCGGCAGTCTTCTCATTTGTGTCGAAAGCGGAAGCGGTGGCGGCGGTCATGAAGGGCCCCTGTCTCGATCTCGTCCGGTATGTAGGGTGCCGTTGCGCCGCGTTGTTGGCGCCGGCGCGCTATCCGTCCATTTCTGGACAGGGACGCGAAAGTGTCCGCAAATGGATTGGCGAAACCCGAGCGAACGCGCATGTTCGCGTCGCGCCGTTCAACGGAATGTGAACTCCATGGCCAAACCCGACCGCCGCACCGAGCGTACGCGCGCGGCCCTGATGAGCGCCTTCGTCAATCTGCTGCTCAACGAGGGCTACGACGCTGTCACCGTCGAGCGCGTCGCGGAGCGCGCCAATGTCGGCCGCTCGACCTTCTACATGCACTACAAGAGCAAGGACGACATCCTGCGCCAGAGCCTGACGCGGCCGTCTTCGATCCTGGCGGTGGTCGTCGGCTACGACCTGCCTCAGGAGGTGCTGGTCAAACAGCTCGAGCACTTCCACGCCCAACGCAGCCGCAACCAGATTTTCTTCTCAGGCCCGGTGCGGGCGATCTGGGTCAAGCGTCTGGCCGAGTTGATCGAGCCGCGCCTGGTCGCGATCGCCCGGCACGCGCGGGCGCGGCCCATCCTGCCGCTGCCGCTCATCGCGCTGCAGATCGCGGAAAGCCAAATCGCACTGGTCGCCAACTGGCTGGGCGGGCGCGCGCTCGTCAAGGTCGACACCGTCGCCGAAGGCCTGGCCGCCGCCACGCGCGCGCTGCTCGCCGGCCTGCTGCGCTGCGCCCCCGGCGTACAACTCGTCATCCCGGGCGAGAAGCTGCGCTTCGTACAGGTGGAGGAAGGATCGTGAGCGTCTACTGGGTCCTAAACGGATTTCGGACGATCATATCCTCGATCTTCTGCCCGTCTTGCAGATCTTCCGTGAGCAGAAGGTTGCAATTGGCCGACAACGCCGCTGCGACGATCAGACTGTCGTAGAACTTAAAGCGATACCTCCGCGCGATTTCCACCGCCTTCGCATGGAGGGCCATGGTCAACGGCAGCGGCGGATCTAGAATGGTTCTGATGATGTCCAGCGTTCGGTCGACCTCGTCCCAGCTGCGGCGATGTTTGGCGCGCGAGACGTTGACGAATTCGTTCAACACCTGAACGCTGACAATTCCGCCCATCGCAAGCAATTGTTCCGCGTCGTCGTTGCGCGCGTCGTCCGCCGTGAAGGCGTAGACCAGAACGTTCGTATCGAAGAACAGTTTACCGCTCATTCGCCTCGTCTCGATCGAACTTGAACCCGGGCGGCAAGGGGCGCCGAAGCGCCCGAAGTCGTTTCAAGGCTTCTTCCCGCGAGCGGTCGCGGCTAACTTCGAAGCTGCGCATGCCCGTGATCGACAACTGAATGTCGTCGCCGGCCTTCAGCTTTAGCGCGTCGACAACGTCCTTGGGCAGGCGCACCGCCAGGCTGTTTCCCCATTTTGAGACTTGCATGACGCACTCCATGATATACAATTTATTTGTATATCATCCGGCGTGGAATTTCAACCTTGGCCCCGGCACCATGATCCTCGTAACCGGCTCGGCGACCGCTTCGCCCGAAAGCTTCGCGGAGATGCGGCGCATCAGCCTCGAACATGTCCACCGCTCGCGCGGCGAGCCGGGCTGCCTCGAGCACGGTGTCTACATCGACGCCGAAAATCCACTGCGGCTGCACTTCTTCGAGCGCTGGGCCGATGCCGAGGCGCTCAAGGCGCATTTCCTGGTGCCCGAATCACGCGCCTTCGCCCGGCGCCTGCGCGAGCTGGCCGCCGACCCCGGCGGAATGGCGGTCTATGAGGCGGCAAAGACTCGCGTCTGAGGCCCGGCCGAACGGGAAACTCTGGCCGAGTTCCGCGTTGTTCCCTTGTAGGGTTAATTATCAGTGGAGACATTCATGGATCAGGTCACCCATTTCCTCACGATTGTCCTGGATTTCTTCCGGGACGGCTTCAACCATGTGAACGCGGTCGAGGGCCTGGTCATCGCCCTGGTCGCGGCCATCATCGCCCCGGCCTGGGACCGGGTCTGGGCGGTCGCTCTGGGCGCGACGGTCGTGCACCTGATCGCCGACACCCTCATTCCGGTGATCGCGAACCATGCCGAATTCCATCTGCCGCAGATCCTGGCGATGCCCTATTGGCGCATGGCCCTGTCGCTGTTCGTCGGCTATCTGATCGTCATTTCGGTGCTGATGTTCGTCAAGCGCCTGTTCCTCACGCCTGCCGCGCACGCACACTGAAAATATTTTTCGCGAAGCCTATCCACGCGCCGTCGCGAGACGGCGCGTGTTTGGCTTCGGATTTTTGAAACGCGCGCAGGGATAAGGCCCGGTGCTCGCCGGATCGCCATCGCCGGCGCCCCTTGAACGTACCGTCTTCACACCCACCTCACGCTCGTGAAGTGCGACCGCAACACGCCCCCGATTTGCCAAATCGCTTCCCAGTCCTGCGGAGGGGGGAGGGGGGTCCATTTTTTCGACGAACAATTATATTGCCGAAGCAAATATAAAGGAGCAAAAACAATGACTTGCAAATAACGTGATTTTGACAGCGCGGCGCGAGGTCCTCTAGAACCGTCCGATGTTCCACACTCTTCTGATTGCCAATCGCGGCGAGATCGCCTGCCGCATCATGCGGACGGCCAGGCGCATGGGCATTGCGACCGTCGCGGTCTATTCCGACGCCGACGCCGGCGCGGCGCATGTCGCAACTGCCGACCGCGCCATGCGCATCGGTCCGGCCGCCGTGCGCGACTCCTATCTGAAGAGTGACGCCATCCTCGCCGCCGCCAGAGAGACCGGCGCCGGCGCGATCCACCCCGGCTACGGTTTCCTGTCGGAGAACGCCGAGTTCGCCGAGGCCTGTGCCGCCGCCGGCATCGTCTTCGTCGGTCCGCCGGCGAGCGCCATCCGCGCCATGGGCCTCAAAGACCGCGCCAAGGCGCTGATGACCAAGGCCGGCGTGCCGGTGGTGCCGGGCTATCACGGAGATGATCAGTCTACGGATCACCTTGCGAAGGAAGCCGGCAAGATCGGCTATCCGGTGCTGATCAAGGCGGTCGCCGGCGGCGGCGGCAAGGGCATGCGACGGGTCGACGGCGCGGCCGGCTTCGGCGCGGCGCTGGACGGTGCCAGGCGCGAAGCCGCGTCGGCCTTCGGCAACGACGCGGTACTGATCGAGAAATACGTCTCGCGGCCGCGGCACATCGAAGTGCAGGTCTTCGCCGACAATCACGGCAACTGCGTCCATCTGTTCGAGCGCGACTGCTCGCTGCAGCGCCGCCACCAGAAGGTGATCGAGGAAGCCCCGGCGCCGGGGATGAACGCCACGATGCGCGCATCGATCGGCGAAGCGGCGGTGAAGGCGGCGAAGGCCGTGAACTACAGTGGCGCCGGCACCATCGAATTCATCGCCGATGCGTCGGAGGGGCTTCGCGCCGACCGCATCTGGTTCATGGAAATGAACACGCGGCTGCAGGTCGAGCATCCGGTGACGGAAGCCATCACCGGCACCGATCTCGTCGAATGGCAGTTGCGCGTCGCCGATGGTGAGAGCCTGCCGAAAACGCAAAGCGAACTCGGCATCGATGGTCACGCCATCGAAGTGCGGCTCTATGCCGAAGATCCGCAGACCGGCTTCCTGCCGTCCATCGGCACGCTGGAACGCCTGCGCTTTGCGCATGGCGTGCGCGTCGATACCGGCGTGCGCGAGGGCGACGCGGTGACGCCGTTCTACGATCCGATGATCGCCAAGGTCATCGCCCATGACGCGACCCGCGCAGGTGTCGCGGCGAAACTGGCGGCGGCGCTGGAACAGGTGCAGATCGCCGGCCTCCGGACCAACAACGCCTTCCTGATCCGCGCGCTGAAGCATCCGGACTTCATCGCCGGTGACATCGACACCGCGTTCATCGAACGGCATCTGGCGGCGCTCGTCCCGCCATCGGATGGAACGCCGGCGCCTATTCTGCAAGCCGCCGCAAAGTTCGCGGTTCGCCAATCCGTCGATGCCAATGACGCCGATCCCTGGAGCGCCGGCGACGGCTTTAGGCTCGGCAGCGCGAAACGTCCCGCGATCGAGTTCCTGGTCGACGGCAAGCGCGTGCTGGTCGAAGCGCCATCATCGAAGGGCGCGGCGGATGCGTTGCGTCTCGCATCCGGCGCCATCGCCGTCCTGGATCGCGGCGAGACCTTTGTCGTCCACCAATACGATCCCTTCGAAGCCGCCGAGGCCATGGGCGCCGCCTCGGACCGCGTCGTCACCCCGATGCCCGGCAAGATCATCCAGATCTTCGTCAAGCCTGGCGACAGCGTGAAAAAGGGCCAGCCGCTGGCCGTTCTGGAAGCCATGAAGATGGAGCACACGCTCGCCGCGCCCGCCGCCGCGACGGTGGACACGGTGGGCGTCGCGGTCGGCGACCAGGTCAAGGACGGCGCCGTCGTCGTGCGCTTCGTGCTGGAAAAACCGGCATGACGCTGCACATCATCAAGCTCTGCGTCGGCGCGGAATCGATTGAAGACCTGGCCCGCTGGCAGGCCGGCCGTCTGCGCGAGCAGAAGAAACGCCGCGTCAGGAAACCCGAGCTCATGCACGTCACGCGCATGATGCCCAAGCGCAAGGACGAAGTGCTCGACGGCGGCTCGCTCTATTGGGTGATCAAAGGCCAGATCGCAGTGCGGCAGAGGATTTTGGAGCTGCGGCCGGTGATCAAGAACGCCAAGCCGCATTGCGGCATCGTCTACGATCACAAGCTGGTGCCGCTGCAGCGCCGCGCCCACCGCGCCTTCCAGGGTTGGCGCTATCTGCTGCCCAAGGACGCGCCGGCCGACGCGCGCGGCGCCAAGGGCCTGCACACGCTGCCGGAAGAATTGCAGAAGGAGCTTGTCGAATTGGGGCTGCTCTAAATCGCCATGTTGTCGATCAGCCGCGTCGCGCCGATCTTCGCCGCCGCGAGGATGCGTGCCGGGCGCTCGAGCCGTTCGATCTTCTCCAGCGTCGCCGCGTCGCGGATCGCGACATAGTCGACGGAGTCGAAACCCGCTCTCAGCAGGGCTTGTGCTCCAAGACGTTCCGCCGCGGCAATTGCATCGCCGGCGCGCGCCTTGGAAACCGCCGTCTTGAGGATCGCATTCATCTGTCCTGCGACGGCGCGCTCGGCCGGTTTGAGATAGGCATTGCGCGACGACATGGCGAGGCCGTCGGCTTCCCGCACGATCGCCGCGCCGGCGATCTCGATCGGCAGTCCAAGATCGGCGGTGAGCCGCCTGATGACGAGCAGCTGTTGGTAGTCCTTCTCGCCGAAGGTTGCGACGTCCGGCATCGCGGCGAGCAGCAGCTTGGCGACGACCGTCGCGACGCCGCCGAAGAAGTGCGGCCTGAAGTCGCTTTCCAGCCCGGCGCCCGGTCCGCCGACCGTCAGGCCGGTGGCGAAGCCCGCCGGATACATCTCCGCCACCGAGGGTGCGAAGATCAGGTCGAGCGCGACGGCGCTAAGCTTCTCCCCATCGCTTTGCAGCGTCCTCGGATAGCGGTCGAAATCTTCATGCGGCGCGAACTGGGCCGGGTTCACAAAGATGCTGGCGACCGTCCTTTGGGCCCGGCTTTGTGTCTGGCGCACCAGCGACAGATGGCCTTCGTGCAGCGCGCCCATGGTCGGAACCAGTCCGACGCGCGCCCCACCGCGCCGCCAATCGGCGACGATGCCACGCAATTCCGCGATGGTTGTGACGATCTGGGGTGTTTTCATCCGCCGAACATAGCGCGGGCACACCGCGTCGGGCTAGAATGACTCGCCGATCCAAACCACCGCACCCATGACGCCGCTTCGCGACGCAATCTCCAGCGCTTACCTCGCCGACGAAGACGCGATTGTCGATCAGCGCATCGCGCAGGCGACCCTTTCGCCCGCCGAGGCCAATGCGACGCATCGCGTGGCGGCCGATCTGGTCGCCCGCATCCGCAAGGACAGCGCCAAGAGCGGTGGCATCGACGCCTTCATGCGCGAATACGCCCTGTCCAGCGAGGAGGGCGTGGCCCTGATGTGTCTGGCGGAGGCGCTGCTGCGCGTGCCCGACGCCGACACCGCCGACCGGCTGATCCGCGACAAGATCGGCGGCGCGCAATGGGACCGCCACCGCGCCAGATCGGAATCCTTCTTCGTCAACGCCTCGACCTGGGCGCTGATGCTGACCGGGCGCATCGTGCGGCTGGACGACGCCGCGAAATGGGATTTCGAAGGCATCTTCAAGCGGCTGGTGTCGCGTTCCGGCGAACCGGTCATCCGGCAGGCCGTCACCTATGCGATGCGCATTCTGGGCCGCCAGTTCGTGCTCGGCCGCACCATTCCCGAAGCGCTGAAGGAAGCAAAACCGCTCGCCGAGAAAGGCTACCGCTTCTCCTTCGACATGCTGGGCGAGGCCGCCTACACAAGAGCTGACGCGGCGCGCTATGCGCAATCCTATCGCGACGCGCTGGAAACGGTTGCCGCCGCGAACCCGCCAGACGGGCGAACGATTTTCGAACGGCCGAGCATCTCGGTGAAGCTGTCGGCGCTGCATCCGCGCTACGAATGGGTGAAACGCGAACGGGTCTTCGGCGAGCTGGTGCCTGTCATGCTGGCGCTCGGCGCCCGGGCCCGCGAAGCCGATATTGCGCTGACCGTCGATGCGGAAGAGGCCGAGCGGCTCGATCTGATGCTCGACATCTTCGAAGCGTTCGGCGCGGCGCAGGAGTTGCGCGGCTGGAACGGCCTCGGCCTGGCGGTGCAGGCCTACCAGAAGCGCGCCGTGCCGGTTCTCGCCTGGCTGACCGATCTGGCGCGGCGCCAGGGCCGGCGCATCCCGGTGCGGCTGGTCAAAGGCGCCTATTGGGACAGCGAGATCAAGCGCGCCCAGGAACTGGGGCTTGCCGACTATCCGGTGTTCACCCGCAAAGCGGCGACCGATACGTCCTATCTGGCCTGCGCGCGCCTGATGCTGGGCGGGGGCGACGCGCTCTATCCGCAATTCGCCACACACAATGCCCATTCGCTGGCGGCGATCGACGCCATCGCGGGCGGCCGCCGCGATTTCGAGTTTCAGCGCCTGCACGGCATGGGCGAAGCGCTGCACGAAATCCATCGCACCCTGGGCGGCGTGCCGACGCGCATCTATGCGCCGGTCGGCAGCCACGAGGATCTGCTCGCCTATCTTGTCCGCCGCCTGCTTGAGAACGGCGCCAACACCTCCTTCGTGAACCGCTTGGCAGACGACGACGCGCCGGTCGACGACATCGTCGCCGATCCGGTGGCGCAAATCGCTGCCGCCAGGCCACATCGCAATCCGCGTATCGCTTTGCCGCAAGACATTCTCGGCGAGCGCAAGAATTCGTCCGGCTTCGTCTGGAGCGATCCAAAGATCACGGAGCCGTTGCTGCTGGAGATGGATGCCATCCTGGGGGCGCCACACGCGGCCGCACCGCTTGTCGGTGGCACGGCCCGCAGTGGTGTTGGGGCCGACGTTCGCGATCCGGCCGACCGTCGCCGGATTGTCGGGACCGTCACGGAAGCCAGTGCCATCGACGCGGCCGATGCGCTGGGAGCGGCTCACGCGGCGCAGCGCGATTGGAATGCATTGGGCGGCAAGGCGCGCGCCGGAATCCTGCATCGCGCCGCCGATCTGTTCGAGAGCAATCGCGCGCTGCTCATGTCGCTGGCGATACGCGAGGCCGGCAAGACCTTGCCCAATGCGCTCGGCGAAGTTCGCGAAGCGGTGGATTTCTTGCGCTACTACGCTTCACGCGCGGCGCTGATGTTTGAAGATCCGGTTCGCCTGCCGGGTCCGACCGGAGAGTCCAACGAGATCACCCTGCACGGCAAGGGTACGTTCGCCTGCATCAGCCCGTGGAATTTTCCGTTGGCGATCTTCACCGGCCAAGTCGCCGGCGCTCTGGCCGCCGGCAATAGTGTGCTCGCCAAGCCGGCCGAACAAACGCCGCTCATCGCCGCCGCAGCGGTGAAGTTGCTTCACGAAGCTGGCGTTCCACCCGGTGTCCTTCATTTCCTGCCGGGCGATGGACCGAAGATCGGCAATGCGCTGTTCGCCGATCCGCGTCTGGCCGGCGTCGCGTTCACCGGTTCGACCGACGCGGCCACCGCGATCAATCGCGCCCTGGCGGCGCGGACCGGGCCCATCGCGACGCTCATCGCGGAGACCGGCGGACAGAATGCCATGATCGTCGACTCGACCGCCTTGCCGGAGCAGGTGGCGCGCGATGTGCTTTCGTCCGCCTTCGACAGCGCCGGCCAGCGCTGCTCGGCATTGCGCGTCCTGTTCGTGCAGGACGACGTCGCCGACAAGATGTTGAACATCATCTTGGGCGCAATGGACGAGCTCAAGCTCGGTGATCCGATGCGGCTCGACACCGACATCGGACCGGTGATCGACGAAGCGGCGCGTGACGTGCTGAAAACGCATGCGCTGCGCATGACCAGGGACGCCAAGCTGCTGCGCAAGCTGTCGGTGCCGCCGGAACTGTCGAACGGCGTGTTCTTCGCGCCGCACGCCTTCGAGATCGACAGCCTCGCGCGCCTGCAGCGCGAAGTGTTCGGCCCGGTGCTGCATGTCGTGCGCTATTCGGCCGACAGTCTCGGCAAAGTCTGCGACGCGATCAACGCCACCGGTTACGGCCTGACCTTGGGCGTCCACAGCCGCATCGAGGAGACCGCCGCCTTCGTCCGCGATCGCGTCCATGCCGGCAACGTCTACGTCAACCGCAACCAGATCGGCGCCGTCGTGGGCGTGCAACCTTTTGGCGGCGAGGGCCTGTCCGGCACCGGGCCCAAGGCGGGCGGTCCGCATTACCTGCTGCGCTTCGCGGCCGAGCGCACCTATACGGTCAATACCGCGGCCGCCGGCGGCAATGCGGCCCTTTTGAGTTCGGGCTAGACTTGGATTCTCCGCATCCCATGATGACATAGAGGCGGAGCGACGGGACCATGACCAAAGACAATCTGCCGGCAAAATCATCGACGACGCGCGACATCGACGCGTTCCTGGGCCGCGCCGCCAAGCTGCCGACCCTGGCGCAGGCCAAGGGACGGCTGATCTTCGCCATCGACGCGACCATGAGCCGGCAGCCGACCTGGACGAAGGCCACGGAAATCCAAAGCGACATGTTCGATGTCGCGCAATCCATCGGCGGACTCGCCGTGCAGCTTGTGTACTTCCGCGGCCATGGCGAGTTTCGCGCCAGCGACTGGACGGCGTCGGCCAGCGTTCTGGGCAACCGCATGCGCGACGTTACTTGCCGTAGCGGCTTCACCCAGCTCTGCCGCGTGCTTGACCACGCGCGCGCCGAAGCGAGCCAGACAAAGGTTGGCGCGCTTGTCTATGTCGGCGATGCGTTCGAGGAAGACGCCGATGCCGCCGCGGCCGAGGCGGGCAGGCTGGCGCTGCTTGGCGTGCCGGCTTTCATGTTCCACGAAGGCGACGATCCGCGCGCCGGACGTGTCTTTCAGGATATCGCGCGCCTGACCAAGGGCGTCTACGCCCGGTTCGATTCCGGCGCGGCCAAGCAGTTGCGCGATCTGCTGATGGCGGCAGCGATTTACGCGACCGGCGGCGCGGTGGCGCTGCGCGAGCATGCGCAGAAGAAAGGCGGCGAAATCCTCAAACTGGCCAATGCGATGGGCAAGAAATAGATGGCTGAGGTCCTGGTCGGCGCTGTCGCGCTCATATTCATTGTCTTCATGTTGCGCGCTTTTGTCGGGGCCAATCCAAGCGCATTGGCGAAGGCCCTGCGTTACGCCGGCGCGATAGGATTGGGCACATTGGCCATCGGCCTGTTTTACATGGAGCGCCCTGCGGTTGGCGCCTTCGTGGCAAGTGCGGCTTGGGGCCTGTTCACCGGCGGTCATGCCTGGCCCGGCGGCTGGCCGCATTACAAATTGTGGGGCCGCAAATCCGCTCCCGCGCCTGGCCAGACGTCGAGTGTTCGCACACCGTGGCTGGAGATGGAACTCGATCACGAGAGCGGCGAGATGCGCGGCACGATCCTGCAAGGTGAGCGCACCGGGCAGCGCCTGGATCAACTCGATCGCGACGCTCTGATCGCGTTCTACACGCAGGCGGCACGCGACGACGTCGAGACCAAGCGCCTGCTGGAAGCCTATCTCGACCGGACGCTCGGAGCCGGCTGGAACGCCGGACCGCGCCCGGAGGAACCGCGGCAGGAACGCGCGGCCAGCGGCATGACGCGCGCCGAGGCGCTGAAAGTTCTGGGACTGTCGGACGGCGCAAGCGAAGAAGACATTCGCGCGGCGCATCGCCGCCTCATGCTGCAAAACCATCCGGACCGCGGCGGCACGGACTATCTTGCCTCCAAGATCAACGAGGCGAAGGACTTCCTGCTCGGCGACTGACCCAGCGAGCGGAGCGAGCCGCGTAACGTCAGTGCGACGACGCCAGCACGGTGAAGCAGGTCTGGCCGCGCTCGGTGAGACGTGAGCAGACTTCGCGCGCCTCGCGCTCGACGAACGGGCCGAAGCGGGCGCGATAGAGTGTGTGGCCATCCACGCCGGTGAACGGGATGACGATGCGCGCTGCCTGGCCGAGGATATCCATCGACCGCTCGGCATAGGAGGCGAGTTGCCCGCGCGCCTGATTGAGGTCGGCGAATGCGCCGATCTGGATCGTCCAGGCGCGCGTGCCGGTCGCCATCATGGGCGTCCCGGGATCGCCGATGTCGCCTTCTCCGATGTCGGCGCGCAGGCGCGGCTTCGCCGTCGGCTTGGCGAGCGGTGTCAGCGCCGCGATCTGGCGCGGCTTGGGCGTGATCACCGGAATGTCGGCGGCAGCGACCGTCATGTCCTGCGGCTTCGGCCGCGGCCTTGGAATGGTCTTCATCCACGGTTCAAGGGTTGCGACCGCCACGCGCGGCGCGGGCCGCAGAGGCGGCGGCGTGAGGGTGATGCGCGGCGGTGGCGCGACGACGGCCGGGACCGGCGTGTAGACTGCTACCGGCGGCGGCGCGGCCTGCGCGACGGCGGCCGTGTTCGGGCGGGGCGGCGGCGGCGCGGCTATGACGTTGGTGTCGTCGTCGCCGTCGTCGACGGCGGCCGATTCGGCGGCCTCTTCGTCGTCGCCGGCGGCGGGCGGAACGTCGAGGCTGGCGATGACCGGCGGCGCGTTGACGGCGACATTGCGCCACGGCACGCCGGCGCGGGCGACCAGCGACGGGTTGTTTCGGATCTGCACAAAGGCGTCGTCGAGCAGGCGCACCATCTCAAGGTCGCGCCGATGCGCTGTGCGGCCGCCCATCACCACGCCGATGATGTGACTGCCGTTGCGGACGATCGATGAGACGAGGTTGAAACCCGACGAGCCCGTGTAGCCGGTCTTGATGCCGTCGGCGCCTTCGTAGCGGCCGATCAGATTGTCGTGCGTGACATAGGTCGTGCCGCGAAAGCTGAACGCCGGCGTCGCGAAATAAGGGAAATATTGGGGGAAGTCGTAAGCCAGATGGCGGGCCAGGACGAGGAGGTCGCTCGCGGTGGTGATCTGCAATTCGTCCGGCAAGCCGGAAGCGTTGTGGTAAAAAGTATCGCGCATGCCAAGCGCGCGAGCCTTGGCCGTCATCAGTTCGGCGAAGTGGCCTTCGGTGCCGCCCAGGGCTTCGGCGATCGCAACGGCGACGTCGTTCGCCGAGCGCACGACGATCGCCTTGATCGCCGTGTCGACCGGAATCATGTCACCGGCATAGAGATGCAGATTGGTGGCGCGCTGCGAGGCGGCGTGTTCGGACACCGGCAACATCGTCTGCATGGCGATGTCGCCGCGCTTGAGCGCGTCAAACAGCAGATAGAGCGTCATCATCTTGGTGAGCGATGCCGGGTGGCGCTCGGAATAGGCATTGCGCGAATACAGAACGCGGCCGGTTTCGCCGTCCGCGATCAGGGCGGCGTCCTTCATGGGATCGGTCGCGCCGGGCGGCAGCGGCGCGCGTGCACGTCCGCCGCCGTGGTGGTGGTGATGACCACGGGAGAAGGCAGGACCTGACCCAACCAGGAGGGCAAGGCCGATAGCCATCATGACGAACAGCGTTCGCACGAGCGCACCGATTCCGGCACGCGGCTGTTTAGACATCACAGCCCCATTTTATTTTTGTCGGTGCCCCAAACAGCATGGATAAGACCAAATTGACGCTCCGGCCGCAAGCAAGTCGGAATTGATGTTAGAAACCCGGTATTTACGAAGCGTTAACGCTCCGGTTTCCAGGTGTTAATCCCTATCCGAAAAGAGATTTTGGTGCAGTGCAGCATAAGCGCTTGACAGACGGCTTGCTGCACTGCATATAAGTCGTGTTGCACCGCAGCATGGCCGCTGGCCTCCAAGACGGTGTGCCATGAACTTTACGAGGAGTAACCACTATGGCGAAAGCAAAGACGGCCGGCGAGAAGCTCAACGGCACGACCGAAACCATCGAAACCGCATTCAAGACCGGCAGCGAAGCGCTCAAGGCGAACTTCGAAAAGGCCGCCAAGGGCTACGAGCAAATCCTGGGCTTCTCCAAGGACACCGCCGAAGCCTATGTGAAGGCCGCCAACGTCGCCGGCAAGGGCGCCGAGACGCTGCACAGCGAGATTGTTGCCTATTCCAAGCAGACCATCGAAGGTTCCATCGCCAACGCGAAGGCCGTGATGGCGTCGAAGTCCGCCCATGAGGCGTTCGAGCTGCAGTCCGGCTTTGCCAAGTCGGCGTTCGAAGCCTATGTCGCCCAGATGACCAAGCTCAGCGAGCTTATGGTTGCGACGAGCAAGGAAAGCTTTGCGCCGATCCAGGGCCGCGTTCAGGCCTGGGTGGACGTTGTTCAAAGCGCGCGCGCGGCTTAATCCTCCCCCGAAAAAGCTGCGAAGCGTCTGGAAGGGCCTAGGAGCAATCCTAGGCCCTTTTGTTTTGATTCGCGCGGGCCTTAACCGCGTCACCACTAGGTTCATTAACGGGGCTTTGCTTGAGCCCCTTATGGATTAGGATAGGCGTCACCATATCGAGTGTGTGACGACAGACCATGAAAGACGGACGGGATGGACGCGGCCAGGGCGGCCAGGGAACACGGGACGGTGACGGCGGGACCGGCACCGGCGTCGTTTCCAAGACGCGCCCGAAGACCAAGAAGCCCAGCATGTACAAGGTTCTTATCCTCAATGACGATTACACGCCGATGGAGTTCGTCGTTCATATCCTGGAGAAGGTCTTCAACAAGAATCGCGAGGCCGCCGTCGAGATCATGCTGCACGTCCACCGCCACGGCGTCGGCATCTGCGGCGTTTTCACCTACGACGTGGCGGAAACTAAGGTCGCGCAGGTCATTGAATTCGCCCGCCGTCATCAGCATCCTCTGCAATGCACAATGGAGAAGGAGTAGCGTCTAGATGCCGTCACTCTCGCGAAGCCTGGAACAAGCGTTGCACCGCGCGATCAAGTTCGCGAGCGATCGGCATCACGAATACGCCACTCCCGAGCATCTGCTTCTCGCCCTGATGGACGACAATGACGCGGCGCAGGTCATGAAGGCCTGCAATGTCGATACCGACGCGCTGCGCAAGACCGTGCAGAAATATGTCGACGAAGAACTGATGACGCTGGTCATCGAGGACGGCGAGGACGCCAAGCCGACGACCGGATTCCAGCGCGTGGTGCAGCGCGCCGTCCTGCACGTGCAGAATTCCGGCCGCGAGGAAGTGACCGGCGCCAATGTTCTGGTGGCGCTGTTCACCGAGCGCGAGAGCCACGCCGTCTATTTCCTGCAAGAGCAGAACATGACGCGCCTCGACGCGGTCTCGTATATGAGCCACGGCATCGCCAAGCGCCCGGGCATGAGCCAGCAGAAGGCGGCGCGCGGCGCCGAGGAAGAAGGCGAAGAGGGCGAGCCCAAGAACAAGCAGGGCACCGAGGCGCTGGAAGCCTATTGCGTGAACCTCAACGAGAAGGCCAAGGCGGGCCGCGTCGATCCCTTGATCGGGCGCCTGGCGGAAGTCGACCGCACCATCCAGATCCTGTGCCGCCGCCAGAAGAACAATCCCCTGTTCGTGGGCGACCCCGGCGTCGGCAAGACCGCCATCGCCGAAGGCCTGGCGCGCAAGATCATCAAGGGCGAAGTCCCCGACGTGCTGCGCGGCAGCGTGATCTATGCCCTCGACATGGGCTCGCTGATCGCCGGCACGCGCTATCGCGGCGACTTCGAGGAGCGGCTGAAGTCGGTGGTCAAGGAATTGGAGGCGCTGAAGGGCGCGATCCTGTTCATCGACGAGATTCACACCGTGATCGGCGCCGGCGCGACCTCCGGCGGCGCGATGGACGCCTCCAACCTGCTCAAGCCCGCGCTGCAGGCCGGCACGCTGCGCTGCATCGGCTCGACGACGTACAAGGAATACCGCCAGTATTTCGAGAAGGACCGCGCCCTGGTCCGCCGCTTCCAGAAGATCGACGTGGTCGAGCCGACGCTGCCCGACACGATCAAGATCATGATGGGCATCAAGCCCTACTACGAAGAGTTCCACAAAATCCGCTACACGACGGACGCCATCAAGGCCGCGGTGGAGCTCTCCGCGAAGTACATCAACGACCGCAAGCTGCCGGACAAAGCCATCGATGTGATCGACGAGGCCGGCGCCTCGCAGATGCTGCTGCCCGAGTCGCGGCGCAAGAAGGTCATCGGCGTCAAGGAAGTCGAAGACGTCGTTGCCACCATGGCGCGCATTCCGCCAAAGTCCGTCTCCAAAGACGACACCGAAGCGCTGCGCACGCTGGAAGCCGATCTCAAGAGCGCCGTGTTCGGACAAGAGAAGGCGCTGCATGCGTTGGCGTCGGCGATCAAGCTCGCCCGCGCCGGCCTGCGCTCGCCGGAGAAGCCGATCGGTTCGTACCTGTTCTCCGGCCCGACCGGCGTCGGCAAGACCGAAGCCGCCAAGCAGCTCGCCAAGACGCTGGGCGTCGAATTGCTGCGCTTCGACATGTCCGAATACATGGAACGCCACACCGTCAGCCGCCTGATCGGCGCGCCGCCAGGCTATGTCGGCTTCGACCAGGGCGGTCTGCTCACCGACGGCGTCGACCAGCATCCGCATTGCGTGCTGCTGCTCGACGAAGTGGAGAAGGCCCATCCCGACCTGTTCAACATCCTTCTGCAGGTCATGGACCATGGCAAGCTGACCGACCATAACGGCAAGAAGATCGACTTCCGCAACGTCGTTCTCATCATGACCACCAATGCCGGCGCCTCGGACGCCGCCAAGGAAGCCATCGGCTTCGGCCGCGGCAAGCGCGAAGGCGAGGACGAAGAGGCGATCAAGAAACTGTTCACGCCGGAATTCCGCAACCGCCTGGACGCCACGATCACCTTCGCATCGCTCGGCCGCGACACGATCGACATGGTGGTCGAGAAGTTCGTCCTCGAACTGGAGGCCCAGCTCACCGACCGCGACGTGACCTTCGACCTGACGCCGGAAGCCACCCGCTGGCTGGGCGAGAAGGGCTATGACGATGCCTTCGGCGCGCGGCCGCTGGCGCGCGTCATCCAGGAACATCTCAAGAAACCGCTGGCCGACGAGATCCTGTTCGGCAAGCTGAAGGAGGGCGGCACGGTGCGCGTCCTACTCGACCGCGAGAAGGACGCCCTGGCGTTCGAGTTCGTCACCAATGCCGATCGCAAACCCAAGGCGCTTCCGCCGCCGAAGAAGAAGCCGAAGGCGGAAGAGAGCGTGTAGCGGTGGGCGAGCACGAACCGTCCGTCGCAGCAGCGCAGAACGTTCTCGACGACTTCATGGCTGCGTTCAACGCGCGCGATATTCCGGCGTTTGAGGCGACGTTCAATTTTCCTTCCGTGCGGTTGGCGTCGAATACGCTGGTCACGCTGAACAAGGGCGACATGAAGCCGGAGCGCTTCACGACAGGCGCGCTGGCCGAGTGGGATCACTCCGCCTGGGAGCGGCGCGATGTCATCCATGCCGGGGCCGACAAGGTGCATATCGATACCCGCTTCACGCGCTACCGCAAAGACGGCAGCGTGATCGGTGGCTTCGATTCGATCTACGTCATCACCTGCGAGAACGGCCATTGGGGCGTGAAGGCCCGTTCGAGCTTCGCGCCGTAGAACGAGTTGCTCCCTGAAATTGGATCGCACAATTGTCATCCCGGCCAAGCGATGCGTCCTTACGCTGCCGCTTAGGACCATCGCGCGGAGCCGGGACCCATCGGGACATGTCTGAATGGGTCCCGGCTCTCGCTGCGCTCGGCCGGGATGACATTTTGTTGTAGGGGCGGCGTTTGGACACGCCTTGCTTGGGTTCGGCCGTCAGGCGACGCGTTTGCCAGACAGATTGGCGACGGCGCGAACGTCGTCGGGCTGCGCCGTATCCTCCGCCACGCGATTGACGCCGCGCGCGCCGCAGCGTTCGCAGGCGTGCACGATCTGCCAGCCCTTCTTGCGGCGATAGGCGAGGCCGACCGGGCGCATGATGCCGCCGCAATCGTTCGCGCGATCGCCCGGGCGCAAATCCACATGCACGGAGCACAGGCAAACCGGACAATGGTTGCGATAGCTTCCGTTGCTCAGCGGCTTCACGGCCGCGCCACAATTGATGCAGTCAAAACAGCGGTTCTCGTCGTCCCGCGCCATCCGAAACTCCCTGGATTTGAGATCCAAGGGAGCCGGGTTCCGTTTGCTCTTAAGTCCTTTGTCTAACGCGCGAAAAAGCTGACGCTTTGTCTGTGCGCTAAGAACTCTTCCAGGCTCGATCGCGCGAGGGACCTGTTCACCGCCCGGCCAGGGCGATTACTTCCAGTTCCGGCTTCAGGGGCTTAAGGCGTTTGCGCCCCATCCGAACCACGCCCAGCTTTGTTCGATTGAACTGGGCACTGTAGTGCGGCACGCGCCACACTCCACCGGTAGGTGTCTGATGCGATCTCACTGGCGATACTCGGCGTCGTCCCCGTTCAGATGGTAACGATCGTCAGTCGCCTCATGCGTTCTCCTTCGCTTGCGTCTTCAATTCGACAGCGGCGTACCATAATGCTGCACGGTTGGAAACGGGTCGTAGAAGGCGTGCAGCGCCTCGCGCCACTCGCCGTAGCGGGCGGATTGGCGGAAACCGACCGTATGCGCCTCCACGGTGCTCCACCAGACCAGCAGCAGATAGCGGTCCTTGCTCTCGACGCAGGGGCGGACTTCCATCTTCTGGAAGCCTTCTGTCGCCTCGATCAAAGGGCGCGCCTTCTTCATCGCCGCCTCGAAGGCCGACGACTGGCCTTTTTTGATGTTCAGGATGGCGTGTTCGAGGATCATAGCGCGGCCCGGATTTTCTCGGCGATCGGCATCAGGGTCTTGGGATCGACCATCTTGCGGCCATGGAAATTCATATCGAGGCCGTGCTGACGCGGCAGGATATGGAAATGCAGATGCGGCACAGACTGGCCGGCGGCCTTGTCGTTGAGCTGCACCAGCATCACACCGGGACAGCCCAGCGCCGTCTTCACGGCGGCGGCGACTTTCTGCGTTGTGCGGATGGTCGCGGCCGCGCCCTCGGACGACAGATCGAAGATCGTCTCGGCTGCTTCCTTGGGGATCACCAGCGCGTGGCCCTCGGTCGCCGGTGCAACGTCAAGGAAAGCGAGCGTCAGATCGTCCTCGTAGAGGGCTACTTTGGGCAGTTCACCGCGCAGGATGCGGGCAAAGATGTTGTCCGTGTCGTAAGCCATCAGCAATCGTCCTTCGCTTCGCCGGTTTTGCGGAATGGGCCGCGTTCGGCCAGTTCCTCGATGTGTTCGGCCACGGCTTCGCGCTCGCGCCTCAGATAATCGTCGACCGCGCGGCGCAGGCCGTCATGGGCGATGTAATGCGCGCTGTAGGTCGGCGTCGGCATGTAGCCGCGCAGCAGCTTGTGCGCACCCTGGGCGCCGGCTTCGACCTTGGCGAGGCGCTGCGCGATCGCGAAGTCGATGGCCTGGTAATAGCAGGTCTCGAAATGCAGGAACGGAATGTATTCCGTGCAGCCCCAATTGCGGCCGTAGAGCACGCCGCCGCCGGCGAAGTTCAAGGCTCCGGCGATGGTGCGTCCATTGCGCCGCGCCAGGATCAGCAGCGTCTGCTCCGGCATCGCGGCGCCGACGCGGCTGAAGAATTCGCGCGTCAGATAGGGCCGGCCCCATTTGCGCCCGCCGGTGTCCATGTAGAACCGAAAAAACGTATCCCAATGCGCTTCGCTCAGGTCGCTGCCGGTGAGCCAGTCGAATTCGACGCCGGCGTCGCGCACGGCGGCGCGTTCCTTGCGCAGGTTCTTGCGCTTGGAAGAGGAGAGTTCGCCCAGGAACTGCTCGAAGTCCCGGTAGCCGCGGTTCACCCAGTGAAACTGCTGATCAGTGCGCTGCAGATAGCCGAGTTCGCCGGCGGCCTTCCATTCCTCTTCGGTCAGAAACGTGATGTGCAGCGACGAGGCGTTGAGCTGCTTGACCGCCGTAGCGCCGGTCGCGAGCAAGGCCTCGCGCGTGGCGGCGACGTCGGCGCCCTGCGCGACCAGCAGACGATGACCGGTCGCGGGTGTGAAGGGCACCGCTGCCTGAAGCTTGGGATAGTAGTCGCCGCCGGCCCGTTCCAGCGCATCGGCCCAGGCCGAGTCGAAGACGTACTCGCCCTGGCTGTGGTTCTTGAGGTAGGTCGGCAGCAGTCCGATGGTACGCCCGTCCTGTTCGATCACGATATGCGCGGGGCGCCAGCCGGTGCGTGCGGTCGCCGAACCGGACTCCTCGCAGGCAGCGAAGAACTCGTAACGCGTGAACGGGTGCGGGTCGGGATCGCGCCGCGGATTGGCGCAGGCGTTCCAGGCCGCAAGCCCGATCTCGGCCGCGCGTCCAGCGATCCGTGCTGTGAATTCGCCGGTCACGCGATCTCGATCACCGCTTCCACCTCGCATGCGACGTTGCGCGGCAGCGAGCCGGCGCCGACCGCGGCGCGGGCGTGGCGGCCGGCATCGCCGAACACCGCGACGAACAGGTCCGACGCGCCGTTGGCGACTTCGGGATGCTGGGCAAAGCCGGCGACGGCGTTGACGAAGACCGTGACCTTGACGACGCGCCGGACGCGCTCCAGATCGCCGCCGCACGCCGCCTTGAGCTGGGCGATGACGTTGACGGCGCAGAGCCGTGCCGCCGCCTTGCCGTCGTCGAGCGACAATTCCTTGCCGACCGTGCCGACATATTTGAGGCCATCGGACGCGATCGTGACCTGGCCGGAAATGTAGACAAGGTTGCCGCTCACGACATAAGGCACGTAGCTCGCCACCGGCGCCGGCGGCGTCGGCAGCACGATGTCCAGTTCTTTCAGGCGGTCGTCTATCGACATCGGTTCTTCCTCGATTTGCAAAAGATTATCGCGCGGCGCGGCGGCGCGCTATAAGCGAGCATGACCAAACGGCTCGATGCCGACGATCCCTGTCCGGCGCGCGACGGCTATGCCATGCCGGCGGAGTGGGCGACACATGCGCGCACCTGGATGTGCTGGCCCTGCCGCACCGAGGCGTGGGGCGGGCCCGACGGGCTGCTGCGCGGCAAACAGGCGGTGGCGCGGGTGGCGCGCGCGATTTCATCCTTCGAGCCGGTGACAATGGCGGCGCGGCCGGCCGACGCGGCCGAGGCGAAGCTGGCGACCTCCGGCAAGGCGGAGATCTTCGAGGTGGCGCTGGACGATTCCTGGGCGCGGGATTCGGGGCCGACCTTCCTCACCCGTCCGGACGGCGCGCGCGCCGCGGTACAATGGGCGTTCAACGCCTGGGGCAACAAGTATCATCCGTGGACGGAGGATGCGCAGTTCGCCGGCCGCGCGGCGCGCCAGGCGGACATCCGGATCTACGCCGCGCCGCTGGTGTGCGAGGGCGGGGCGATCCACACGGACGGGCAGGGCACGCTGATCACCACCGAGCAATGCCTGCTCAACGCCAACCGCAACCCGCATCTCGACCGCCAGCAGGTGGAGGAGCGGCTGGCGCTGTTCACCGGCGCCAGGCGCGTGATCTGGCTGGGCGAAGGCTTCAGCGACGACGAAACGGACGGCCATATCGACAACATCGCTTGTTTCCTCGAGCCCGGGCGCGTGCTGGTCGGCGTGCCGGCGGCGCGCAGCCATCCGGATTTCGAGCCGGTGATGGAACTCATCCGCCGTCTCGGCGAGACGCGCGACGCGCAAGGGCGACGAATCGAAATCGTGGAACTCGAACAGCCGCGCCGGGTCGGTACCGACTGGCGCGGCCGTCCGCTGCAGGCCAGCTATGTGAATTTCTATCTCGCCAATGGCGGCCTGGTGATGCCGGCCTTCGACGACGCCAACGACGAGAGGGCGCGCGCGGTCCTCGCCGACTGCTTTCCCGGCCGCGACATCCTGCAGATCCAGGCGAACGACATCGTCGCGGGCGGCGGCGGCATCCACTGCATCACGCAACAGGAACCGGTATGAGGAACGTCACTTTCGCGGCGACGCAGTTCGCCTGCTCGTGGGACCGCGCCGCCAACATCGCCAAGGCGAAGGAACTCGTGCGCGCGGCGGCGGCGCGGGGCGCCAACGCCATCCTGATCCAGGAACTTTTCGAGACGCCGTATTTCTGCCAGGACCAGTCGGCGGAGCATTTCAAGCTCGCCGCGCCGTTCGAAGGCAATACGCTGATTGCGGAACTTGCGGAACTCGCCAAGGCGCTGAACGTCGTGCTGCCGGTAAGTTTTTTCGAGCGCGCGGGTCATACGCACTTCAACTCTCTTGCCATGGTCGATGCAGACGGTACGGTGTTGGGGCTGTATCGAAAATCTCACATCCCTGATGGGCCGGGCTATCAAGAGAAATTCTACTTCACGCCGGGCGACACCGGCTTCAAGGTCTGGCGAACGCGTTTGGGCGTGTTCGGCGCGGCGATCTGCTGGGACCAGTGGTTCCCCGAGAGCGCCCGCGCCATGGCTCTGATGGGCGCCGAAGCTCTGTTCTATCCCACGGCCATCGGCAGCGAGCCGCCGCCCGCACCGCCGCTCGACAGCCGCGATCATTGGCGGCGCGTGATGCAAGGCCATGCCGCGGCCAACGTCATGCCGCTGATCGCCTCCAATCGCATCGGCACCGAAAAAGGTCAGCACAGCGAAATCACGTTCTACGGCTCGTCGTTCATCGCCGACCCGCAAGGTGCCGTCGCCGCGGAACTGGACCGCAGCCATGAAGGCGTCGTCACGGCGTCGTTCGATCTCGACGAGATTGCCAAGGCGCGCGCCTCCTGGGGACTGTTCCGGGATCGCAGGCCCGACCTCTATGGGCCGCTTGTCAGTCACGATGGAAAAGGCACACGATGAAGCGCTGGTTGTCCCTCGCCGCAGGCCTGATCGCAGCGAGTGCCGCGAGCGCCGCGCCCAATCTTGTATCCCACCGCGCGCTGTATGACGTCACGCTGGCCACGACGCGTCCCGGCGGTGTCGTCGCGGTGCGCGGCCGCACCGTGCTGGAATTTCGCGACGCCTGTTCCGGCTGGACGACGACGCAGCGCTTCATCGCCGACATGACCGACGGCAAGGGCGCCGACGCGCATACCGATTTCATCGTCTCGGCGAGCGAGGACAAGGCCGGCAAGATCATCCGCTTCAAGGTTCGCAACCTGGTGAACGGCAAGACGACGCAGCGCTTCGAGGGCACCGGGACGCTTGCGGCGGCCGGCGGCGAAGTGCGTTTGACCTCGCCGCACGGCCAGCACTTCCAACTGCCGAACGGAACGCTGCTGCCGACGCAGCATACACTTGCGGTGCTGCGCGCGGCGGCGGCCGGGACGCGTTCGTTCCATGAGACCGTGTTCCAGGGCGGTGACCGCACCCAGCTCTACGACACCACGACCGTCATCGGGCGGCCGGCCGGCAAGGCGCAGCTCGCCGAGGACCATGCCGCCGATCCGAGCGGATTGCTGAACGGCGTGCCGGCCTGGCCGGCGCTGATCAGCTATTTCCCGCACGACTCGTCCGACGAGCGCGCCGACTACGAGGTGGCGTACAGGCTCTATGCCAACGGGATCATCGCTTCGATGACGCTGATCTATCCCAACTTCACGATGAAAGCCGAACTGACGCGGCTGGAGCGCCTAGCGACGCACTGCTGAGCGGCCCTTGATCAGCGCGCCGCCGCCGAACTTTGCCCGCACCTTGTCCATGGCCCGTTCGGCCGCGGCGCGTTTGCCGGAACCGTCGTCGACCAGATCGGCGGGATCGCAATCTTCCGCCGGCGCCAATTGACTGATGCCGACGCCGAGCAGGCGAAAGGCGGTGCCGTCCGCCTCGCGCCGCAAGGCTTCGCGCGCAGTGCGGAAGATGCGGTCGGCGAGCTGGGTCGGGGCCTCCAGCGAGACGCTGCGGGTGCGTGACTTGAAGCCGGCGGTCTTGAGTTTCAGCACCACGGTGCGCCCGCCATGGCCGGACGCCTTGGCGCGCGCCGAGACGCGCTCGGCCTGACGCCACAGGATGGCCTCCAGCTGCTCGAATTTGGCGATGTTGGTTTCGAAGGTGGTCTCCGATGAGATGCTTTTCAGTTCGCCGTCCGGCTCGACGCTGCGGCTGTCCTGGGCGTGCGCCAGGCGGTGCAGCCACAGGCCGGTGTTGCCGTAGCGCTTGGCGAGGTCCTTGACGTCGGCATCCTGGAGCTGGGCGATATGCGTGATGCCGTCCCTGGCGAGTCGCGCCTGCAGCGCCGCGCCGGCGCCGCGGATGGCGCCGACCTTCTTGTCGCGCAGGAACGAGACGGCCTCCGCCTTGCCGATGACCGCGAAGCCGCGCGGCTTGTCGAGCTCGCTGGCGAGCTTGGCCAGGAACTTGTTAAAGCTCAGACCGATCGAGACACTGATACCGATTTCCTTCTCGATCCGCCTTGCGAGCCGTGCCATGAGTTTCGCCGGGCTGAGGCCGTGCAACAATTCGGTGCCCGAGAGGTCGAGGAAGGCTTCGTCGAGCGACAAGGGCTCAACCTGCGGCGTCAGTTCGAGCATCATGGCGCGGGTGGCCTTGGCGGCGGCGGTGTATTTGGCGAAGTCCGGCCTGATGACGACGGCGTGCGGGCACAGTTCCAGCGCCTTGAACATCGGCATCGCCGAGCGCACGCCGGAAATGCGCGCGACATAGCAGCAGGTCGAGACCACGCCACGCTGCGAACTGCCGCCGACGATCACGGCCTTGTCAGCCAAGGCCGGGTTGTCGCGCTTTTCGATGGCGGCGTAGAACGCGTCGCAATCCATATGCGCGATCGACAGGGTGCCCAACTCGTCGTGGCTGAGCAGGCGCAGACTGCCGCAGCTCCGGCAACGCTTGGCCCGGGGCGGCGCGTCGGCGAGGCAGTCGCGGCAGAAGGCGCTCATCCCGGTGCTTCGGCCTCGCTCCACAGCCAGGCCGCGCCGCGGACGCCGCTGGAGTCGCCGTGCAGGTTCTTGACGATGCGCGAGCGCCCTTCGGGCGTGAAAGCGTAGGATTCGACGCGCGCCGGCAACTGTGAATAGAGGCCGTCGATGTTGGAAAGGCCGCCGCCGATGACGATGGCGTCCGGATCCAGAACATTGACGATGCCCGCCAGCGAACGGGCGAAGCGGTCGTAGAAGTCTTCCATCGCGGCACGCGCCTGGCTGTCGCCGGCATCGGCGGCAGCGGCGATGTCGTGGCCGTGCAGATCGCGGCCGGTGCGGCGCTTGAAATCGGCCGCCAATCCGGTGCCGCTGATCCACGCTTCGATGCAGCTGACGCGGCCGCAATAGCATTGCGGCGCGCCGGCGATTTCGTCCGGGCGCGGGCTCGGCAGCGGATTGTGGCCCCATTCGCCGGTGATGGCGTGGGCGCCGTTCAGCACCCGGCCGCCGACACTGACGCCGCCGCCACAGCCGGTTCCGACGATGATGCCGAACACCACGTCCGCGCCGGCGGCGGCGCCGTCGCAGGCTTCCGAGAGCGTGAAGCAGTTGGCGTCGTTGGCGACGCGGATGGGCCGGCCGAGCGCGGCTTGCAGGTCCTTGTCGAGCGGATGGCCGATCAGGTGCGTGGAGTTGGCGTTTTTCACCAGGCCGGTTTTGGGGCTGATGGCGCCGGGTATCCCGACGCCCACCGTGCCGCGCCGGCCGAGGTCTTTCTCCGCCGACAGGACCAGGTCGCGGATCGCGGCGATGGTGTCCGGATAGGCCGACGGCGGCGTCGGCACGCGGTGGCGCAGGACTTCATGGCCCTTGTCGAGCGCGACGATCTCGATCTTGGTGCCGCCGAGGTCGATGCCCAAACGCATGCTACAATCCCGCTTCCGTCAGTTTTGCTGAGATGAACGCTTGCGCGTCGCGCCAGTGCTCGGCGCGAAGATGCGCCCCCGCGGCCGGCGGGAGCAACGGTTTGAGGCGCTCGTCCCCAATCAAATGAATGCGCAGGACATCCGGCGCGATCTCCGCCGCCGAAGACAGATTCTGCGGAATGTCGTCGATGAAGAAGGACGGGCGCCCCGAACGCGCCGTCAGCGCCTTGACCGCCGGGCCCTTGACGCCGCTGTTGGCGACCAGCGGCAGGTCGAGGCCCAAACCGGCAAGGTTGCGCAGCCGGGGCGTGGCTTGCGCCGGAGAGATGTTGGTCAGGACGACGATGTCGAGACGCGGCTTGAGGGCGGTCAGGACCTCGTGCGCGCCCTCGACGACGTCCAGCGAATCGAGATCGCGGCGGAAATCGTCCAGCAAGGCGGTGACTTCGACGTCGAGAATCGGCTTGCCGTCGTCCAGCCGCTTGACGTTGCCGTGCAGCCGGTAGCTGGTCAGATCGAGGAACAGGCCCTCGCGGCGGAGGAATTTGTCGAAGCCGTCGACGAATCGCAGAATCACTTCGTCGGCGTCGACGATCAACAGGGGCCGGCCCGGCGTCAGGCGCGCGATGGCCGAGCCCAGGTCGAAGAGGGCGTTCACGGGCCACTCAGCAGGTGACGCGCCATGTGAACCTCCTTGGGATCGATTACTTCGTCGTGGCAGAAGTCGACCAGAAGCCCTTCATCCTGCAACAGAAAGTCGAGCAGCGAGGCGAGGATTTCCGGCTCTCCGGCGCGTTCGCGCAGCGTCATTTGGTCCATGCCGGAGAGCTCCATCAGCCGCTCCAGCGCCCCTTGCGAATTGGCAACGAAAGCCAAGGCCTTCAATGCGAGGGTCTGGGCGGCCTGCGGGTTCATGCGGACGCGCATCGTCAAGGGAGCGTTAAGGGTTGGGCACTAATACTAACCATCACAGAACCCTAAGGCAGACCCGTTACGGGGACGGATCGCCATAAGGGGGCGCGCGCATACCGGAGAGTCAAGTCATGGACGCCAGAACCAAGACCGTGCTGATCGTCGAAGACAACGAGCTGAACATGAAGCTCTTCCACGACCTGCTGGAGGCCCATGGCTACAACATCCTGCAGACCAAGGACGGTATGGAAGCGCTCGACATCGCTCGCGAGCACCGCCCCGACCTGATTCTGATGGACATCCAGCTGCCGGAAGTTTCCGGCCTGGAAGTCACCAAATGGCTCAAGGAAGACGACTCGCTCAAATCCATTCCCGTGGTCGCCGTCACCGCCTTCGCCATGAAGGGCGACGAGGAAGTGATCCGTCAGGGCGGTTGCGAAGCCTACATCTCCAAGCCGATTTCGGTCACCAGCTTCCTGGACACCGTCAAGCGGTTCATCGGTTAGGTCACAGCCATGACGGCGCGCGTTCTTGTCGTCGATGATATTCTGTCCAACGTAAAGCTTCTCGAAGCGAAGCTGACGGCCGAGTATTTCGAGGTCGTGAGCGCCTTCAACGGGCTGGAATGTCTCGCCAAGATCGACGAGGCGGCGCCCGATATCGTGCTGCTCGACGTCATGATGCCCGGCATGGACGGCTTCGAAGTCTGCCGCCGCATCAAGAACAATCCAAAGACCGCGCACATCCCCGTGGTGATGGTCACCGCGCTCGACCAGCCGTCCGACCGCGTCGCCGGCCTGGACGCCGGCGCCGACGATTTCCTCACCAAGCCGGTCGACGACGCGGCGCTGTTCGCGCGCGTGCGCAGCCTCGTGCGCCTGAAGATGATGACCGACGAATTGCGCATGCGCGAGACCACCGGCCAGGGCATGGGGCTGATCGATCCGGCGACGACCCTGATGGATTCCAATCCGACGGGGCGCATCCTGATCATCGAGGACCGCCCCGAATCCGTCGCCTGGTTCGCCGCCGCTCTGCAGCCGGGCCACGAAGTCGCCTCGGTCGACACGTTCGAGGAAGCCCTCGTGCGGGTGCGCGGCGGCGATTACGATCTGATCGTCGTCAGCCTGGGCATGCGCGGCTTCGACGGCCTGCGCCTGTGCTCGCAGCTACGCTCGCTGCCGGAAGGGCGCAACGTGCCCATCCTCGTCGTCGTCACCGACGGCGACCGCCGCAAGCTCAACCAGGCGCTCGAAATGGGCGTCAACGACTATCTGACGCGGCCGGTCGACAAGAACGAACTGGTGGCGCGGGTGCGCACACAGCTGCGCAAGAAACGCTATTCGGACCGGCTGCGCCACAACGTGCAGCTCAGCCTGGAGATGGCGATCACGGACCAGCTCACCGGCCTGCACAATCGCCGTTACATGACCCGGCACCTGGACAATCTCGTCGCCTCGGCGGGGCGGGGCGGCAAGCCGCTGGCGTTCCTCATCCTCGACATCGATTTCTTCAAGTCAGTCAATGACGGGCACGGCCACGACATCGGCGACGAAGTGCTCAAGGAATTCGCCAACCGGATTTCCGCCAATGTGCGCGGCATCGACCTGGCCTGCCGCTATGGCGGCGAGGAATTCGTCGTCGTCATGCCGGATACCGACATGGCGCTGGCCTATTCGATCGCCGAGCGCCTGCGCAAGAGCATCGAGACGACGCCGATCGTCATCTCGCGCGCTCCCGGCAAGCTCAGCATCACCATCTCCATCGGCATCGCCGCCACGCAAGGCCTGGCCGACACCTCCGACGCCCTGCTGCACCGCGCCGACCAGGCGCTGTATTCCGCCAAGCGGAATGGGCGGAACAGGGTCGTGACGGCGGCGGCGGCTTAAAGAGTCCGGCTGCCAATCGGCCGTCACGCCGGTTCGCCCTGCCTTTGGCGAATACTTGAGCTAGAGCCTCAACTGCTATAGTCATCACCCTGGCGAAATATTTTCCGCTGCGTGAGAGTGCCGCCTTGAGGTGGTTTTCTATCCCATGCCTTCCGACAAATTCGTACTGGGACCGTCTCAACCGCCAACGCAAGTCGGCGAAATCATTGTGAGGACGCGATGAGCGGAAACAGCGGTCGTAGCGGGGATGCCGGCGAGCCGATATTTCCAAAACACACGAAGCTGCTGCTTGAAGAGGAGCTCGAGGCTCGCGATCTCAACGGCCGGGCGCAGGAGCGCGCGCCGCATGTTTTTTCCTATTTGAACGAGCATTCGAAGATTCGTGAAATCACCTATGCGATAAAGCATCGGGTGAAGCCTTTTTCCAAAATAATATCGAAGGTCTTGCGCAACAGAAATAGCGGCGACGAGACGTTCAAAATTTCGAACGTGACGGACGCTCTCGGCGTGCGGATCATCACCCTCTACAAGAGAGATATGCTCGGAGTGCTGCAGATCATCTGCAGTCTCGTAGACGAAAAGGCCAAGCAGGGGAGCGGCGAGTTTCTTTTCTCGGGCGTGTTGCGCGCGGTTGTATACGATTCCGGCCAGAGTGGGGGCAATTTTTCGGACATGGCCCTCGGCGCCAAAAAGATCATCGAGGAGAAATTCCGCGATGAAGATTTAAGCTGCCCCATAGAAGCGAGAGAGGCTTATTCGAGCATCCACCTGGTTCTCTATGCCCCGGGACGGCCAAATCCAAGCCACCAATTCGGCATGGATGATTTGCCCGTCGAAATTCAAATCCGCACCATTTTCGAGGACGTTTGGGGCGAGATCGACCATGCGCTTCAATATGAATTCGACCGTGAAATAACGCCGGAGAAAAGAGTTGGGGAAGACATCGCCATTAGGGCGTCACTCAGATCGAATCTCAGCATTCTGAAGAAGTTTCTCGACGCTTCGGCGGCCTATGCGGATGTCATTCACTCGACGATGCAGCCACTCGCCAGTGCGCAATCGAAGCCGGCGAAAGAAATCAAGGTGGCCCTGGACAATGATAAGCACAATGCGGTGCTTCTTGATGCGGCTGGCGTGGAGCGAGAGGTCATCGCAGAAGTCACCGGCCTTGTCGCGAAAAAGCTTGATCTCGACAAGGAAGCATATCCCCCGAGCGATTCACGTAGACGGCGCTATCGCGAAGTGGCCGACGAACTGAGCGCGTATTATGACCGGACCATCGCCGGCGGATATCGGGCAAAGCAAACTGACAGTAAACTTGCGCTACGGGAGGAGCGGGCATTGCGGTATGTCCTCAAGATGGAGGAGGCCTTGTGTCATCTTCTGGCAGGCACAGACAAGCAGGCCGAGATTGCCATACGCATCTATGAGGATTTAAAAGACCAATTTTCCGAAAGTGTCGGTCTTCATTTCCGCCTCGGCGAGGCTCTGATCAAGCTTGAAAAGTTCGAAGAGGCCTTGCCCGAACTTCTGCAAGCCGCGAAATTGAGTTCGCAGAAGATTCAAGATTTCGTCGTCAGGCTTCCGGATGATCAGGTTCCCTTCATAAACAAAACCCTGCCTAGGCTGATCGGCCTTGCGTATTACCAACAATCCGTCATTCGCGGCTATCAGCGCCGGACCGCAGAACAAATGCTTTCTTTGCAGAGAGCCTACGCTGCGACGTCCAAATCGACGCCGTTGGCTGACGAGCAACTCGAACAGGACGAGAAACCGCAGATACTCCGCCGGAACTGTCTCGTCTTCTACGCAACGCAGTATTACGACCTGGCGACAAACGTCAGCAAACGGCGACCCCGTATCTTGGCTCTAGGAAAGAAGAAGATCGCCGAGGATTTGGCCAAGCTGGAGGAATTGGCGGATTGGAATACCGTCAGCAACCCTTCCATCCTGGACACGATCGCCTATGCAAGAAGCATCTTGGATCTCAAAGACGCCAAAAAGATCGCCGACAAGGCAATCGGTGTGCTGTGGCAGCCAAACAGCGATGCGCCCGTCAGTGTTGCCACCAGAGACCGAATGATGACTCGATTGGTTAACATTCGCGATGGTAGACTTCCTTCGGCCGGAACGAATCGCGATCCGGAAGATTAGGGCTTGATCTGGCGCAACCCGATCATTAGCTTCCGTCCTTGCGAAAATGCTTCGAATCTAAATATAGGGTGTTTCTGTTATGCCAGTGGTATCTGTAGGGGGCTATATGAACTGCGAACCGACGAACGATGACTGGGATTGAGTCGCCGCTCAATTTTTTCTTGCATTCCGATCATTGACGACTTTGCTCGATACGCCAAACCCCCGATGGTCTTGGCGGCCGTGGGTTTCATGACGAGTTGGTAAGGCGACTTACAGTCCCTGTCCGTCATCCACCGTCAGCAATGACCCCGTGATCGTCCGGCTCGCATCGGACGCCAGCAATAGCAACATCCCGTCGAGATCGCTCTCCTTCGCCAGGCGCTTGCGCGGGAAGGTGTCGATCTGGGCTTTGCCTTTTTCGGATCTGAACCATTCGTCGTTGAGCTCGGTTTCGATGAAGCCGGGGCATAGCGCGTTGACGTTGATGCCTTTGCGGGCCCATTCGCGGGCGAGGCATTGCGTCATCATGGCGAGGCCGGCCTTGGAGATGCAGTAGGGCGTCACGCCCGGCAGGACGCGGTAGCTGCCGATCGAAGCGATGTTGATGACGCGGCCTTCGCGTTTGGCGGCGATCAGGCGGCGACCGACTTCCGTGGCGAGCAGGAAGGGGCCGCGCAAATTCGTGGCGATCACCTTGTCGAAATCGCCGGCCGCGATGTCGACGGAGAGGCCGAGCACGCTGAGGCCGGCATTGTTGATCAGGATGTCGACGGGGCCGAGCGCAGCCTCGGCGGCGTCGAGGGCGGGGGCGATGGCGGCCGCATCGGTAACGTCGAGCGCGATGGCGGCGGCGCGGCCTCCGGCGGCTTCGATTTCTCCTTTCACCGCATTCAGGCGGTCGACGCGGCGGCCGGCGAGAGCCACGGCGGCGCCGGCGCCGGCGAGAACCTTGGCGAAATGACGGCCCAGCCCACTGGTCGCGCCGGTCACAAAAGCGGTGCGGCCGGAGATGTCGTAAAGCGGCGGGGCGGTCATGCTCTGGCCTTCCAAGTCCTTGAAAACATTGAATCGGTGTACATTCGAACCATGGGTTCTCGACAGGGGGGTGGGGGGTCGTAAACTGCCCCGATGCAGATCGATATCGTCTCCGACACGGTGTGTCCGTGGTGCTTCATTGGCAAGCGGCGGCTGGCGCGGGCGCTGGCGCTGCGGCCCGATGTCCCGGCGCAGGTGTTCTGGCGGCCCTACCGGCTGGACCCCACCATCCCGCGCGAGGGCGTCGACCGCCGCGCCTATCTCAAGGCCAAGTTCGGCGACAGCCCACGCACCGGGGCCATGGGCGAGGCGATCCGCAGCGAAGGCGCCGGCGAGGGCATCGCATTCGCGTTCGACAAAATCGCCAAGACGCCGAACACGCTGGACTCGCACCGGCTGATCCGCTGGGCGGCCGGCGCCGGCGTGCAGGACGACGTGGTCGAGCGTCTGTTCAAGGCCTATTTCATCGACGGCCGGGACATCGGCGATGCGCAGGTGCTGACGGACGTTGCGGCCGAGGGCGGCATGGATGCGGCGCTGGTCTCGGAGTTGCTGAGCAAGGAGGCCGATCTCGCAGCCGTCGAGCGCGAAGCCGGCATGGCCAACCAGATGGGCATCAGCGGCGTGCCGACCTTCATCTTCGACAGCAAGTTCATGATCTCCGGCGCGCGCGAGCCGGAGATACTGGTGCGCATCATCGACAAGGCGATGGCGGCTGAGCCAACCTAGATTTTCTTTTTTCCCCTTTCGTTCGTCATCGCCCGCTTAATGCGGGCGACCCATTTTCTTCTGGCTGAAAGAAAAATGGGTTGCCCGGACAAGCCGGGCAATGACGGGTGTGGGGAGTGGTTGAATAACGAGGTTAGCTGTTCTTACTGAATCGGCGCCGTGATGGCGTTGGTTTGCGACAGGACCTTGACCCGGACGGTGCCGTAATGCGGCAGCGGGAAGACCGCCGTCATCGAGATCGGCAGCAGCGCTTGAATCACGACCGAATTGCCGAGCGGCGGCGAAGCCTGGAACTCGATGGCTTCCTCGGGCGACTCCGCGATGTGGGCGGGATTGAGATGCAGCCTGGGCCGCGTCCAGCCGCCGCTGTTGACGGCGCCGCGCGCGGTCACGACCAGATGGTTGTTGACGGTCTTCGCGGTCACCGCGTCGACGCGGTAGACCAGTTGCGACGCCGCAGCGGCCTGGGTTGCCGTAGCTGCCGCTAGGGCCAAAAGTGCGGTGGCGAAAATCAAACGGCGCATGCACTGCCCCTTATATTGTCCGGCCCCCAAGGGCCAGCTAAGAGGGAATTGCGGCGCAATTGCGATGAGGCTTGGCATGGGTCCCTTGCAGGGAATTCGGGTGGTGGAATTTGCGGGTATCGGGCCGGGGCCGTTCGCCGCGATGCTGCTGTCCGACATGGGCGCCGAGGTGATCCGCATCGACCGCAAGGGCGGCCGCTCGCCCGCCAAATCGGAGGTCACCTTTCGCGGGCGCAAGGCCGTCGCACTCGATATGAAGAAGCCGGAGGGCGTTGAAGCGGCCCTCAAGCTGATCGACAAGGCCGACGCGCTGTTGGAGGGCTTTCGCCCCGGCGTGATGGAGCGGCTGGGCGTCGGACCCGAAATCTGCCTGAAGCGCAATCCCAAGCTGGTCTATGGCCGCATGACGGGCTGGGGCCAGACGGGACCACTGGCCGACGCCGCGGGCCACGACATCAACTACATCGCGCTGACCGGCGCGCTGCACGGCATCGGCGGCGTCGGCAAGAAGCCGGTGCCGCCGCTCAACCTGGTCGGCGATTTCGGCGGCGGTGCGCTCTATCTCGCTTTCGGCGTGGTGTGCGGCCTGCTGGAAGCCAAGGCTTCGGGCAAGGGACAGATCGTCGACACGGCGATGACCGACGGCGCGGCGTCGCTGATGGCGATGTTCTACGGCATGAGCGCGATGGGCATGTGGAAGGACGAGCGCGGCGTGAACCTTCTGGATAGCGGAGCGCATTTCTACGACACCTACGAGACCAAGGACGGCAAATACATCGCGCTCGGTTCGATCGAGCCGCAATTCTATCGCGAACTGCTCGAGAAGACCGGCATCGACGACACCGCGTTCGCGGCGCAGATGGACCGCAGCGCCTGGCCGGCGCTGAAGACCAAGCTCGAAGCCGTCATCAAGAGCAAGACGCGCGACGAATGGGACGCGATCATGCTGGGCAGCGATGTCTGCTATGCGCCGGTGCTGTCGCTGGCCGAGGCGCCCAAGCATCCGCACAACGTCGCGCGCCAGACCTTCGTCGAGGTCGCCGGCATCGTGCAGCCGGCGCCGGCGCCGCGCTTCTCGCGCACCGTGCCGGCCGTGCAGGGCCCGCCCGAAGGCGCATCGAACGAAGCCGCTCTGAAGGCCTGGGGCTTTTCGGCCGATGAGGTCGCGAAACTTTCCAGCGCGGGTGCGATCTAGTTCCATGAACGCGCTTCCCGGGACGGCCTCGCGCCGGCGCATCTATCTGATGCGGCACGGCCATGTGGACTACCTGGCCAGGCATGTCGTGGCGGAGGGCGCGATCAACATCGTGCCGCTGACGCGGCGCGGCCGGCTTCAGGCGGAGGCCGCGGGCAAGGCGCTGGCGCATGTGACGCTCGACCGCGCCGTGTGCTCGGGCTATCCGCGCACGCAGGAAACCGCTTCGCATGTGCTGGCGGCGCAGGCGAAGCCGCCGCAACTCGAAATCGACGAAGGGCTCGTCGAGATCGTGGGCGGGCAGATGAATCCGCCGCCCAAGAGCCGCGAGGATTTGATCGCGCGGATGAAGAACCGCTTCGGCGACGCCGCGAAATCGGGCGCCACGAACCACGAAGGCGGCGAAGCTTATGCCGGCGCGCAGGGGCGGGCGGTGACCGCATTGCAGCGTCTCCTCAAAGAACCGGGTTGGCACACGGCACTGGTGGTGGCCCATGAAGGCATCAACCGGCTGGTCCTGAGCTGGGCCAGCGGCGCGGGCCTTGGCGCCATGGGCGCCTTCGAGCAGGACACCGGCTGCATCAACGTGCTCGATTTCGATCTTCTCGCCGATGGCACAATCGAGCGCACGATGATCAAGTCGGTGAACCTGACGCCCTACAACTGGCTCAAGCACGGCATGAACCTGACCAGTCTCGAAGCGATCTTCGAGCGCAACGCGACGGAAGATTTGCGCTAGGTCGCCCGGGGTTCTCAGCCGAGCAGGCGATAGACGCTCGAGACCACGAAATCGGCTTCCTCCAGTTCGCGGCGTGTCGTGACGCTGTAGGTCGCAAGTTTTTCCAAGCCGGAACCGGGCAGGCAATTGCGCCCGGCATCGCCGGCCAGCACGCAGGCGCCGCGCTTGGTGCAGGCGGCCAGCCAGGCGAGCAGGCGTTCCGTCAGAACCGGCTCGTAGAACATGTCGCCGACGAGGATGATCTGCCAGCCGCCGTCCTGCCCGATGATGTCTTCGCCGGTGACTTCGACCTTCACGCCGTTGACCGCGGCGTTGATCCTAATCGCCGCGACCGCGAAGGGATCGAGATCGGCGGCGAGCACGTCACGCGCGCCGGCCAGTGCCGCGGCGATGGCGGTGACGCCACAGCCCGATCCGAAATCCAGCACCGATTTGCCGGCGACTATTCCTGGATGATCCAGCAGGTAGCGCGCGAGCGCCTGTCCGCCCGGCCAGGCGCAGGCCCAATAGGGCGGATGAACATCGTTGCCGCCGGCCTCCTGCTCCAGTTTCTGCCGCAGCAGTGCCATCGCCTTGGCCAACTGCAGCGTGATCCGCGGCACCAGCGGCGGCGTCGCCGGTGTCGTGTTGGCGCGGATGAAGTCGGCCGGATCGGTCATCTCACTGGTTGGGTTTGCTCGCGGCGCTCGTGGCTGTCGGCGGTGTCGAACCACGCGATGCGGCTTTGCGTCCAGATGTGCATGGTCGGCTCGACGAGCGACGGATCGTCCAAGGTCACGATGTTGACGCCGAGGCGCTCCTTGCCGTCGCGGCGGAAGGTCAGCTGGGCGCCGCAATCGCCGCAGAACGCGCGCGCCGCGCTGTCCGACGAGCGGTAGAGCTTCGGCGTTCCCTTCGTATAGGAAAAGTCGGCCAAGGCGACGGATGCGTAGGCGCTGAGCGGCGCGCCCATGGTGAGCTGGCAGATGCGGCAGTGACAGCCGCCTTCGATCGCCATGCTCAGATCTCCAATTCGCACCAGATCGGCACGTGATCCGAGGGCTTCTCGCGGCCGCGGACCTGTTTGTCGATGGCGCAGCGTTTCAGGCGGTCGGCGGCCTGGGGCGAGAGCAGGATGTGGTCAATGCGGATGCCGTGATCCTTCTGCCAGGCGCCCGCCTGGTAATCCCAGAAGGTGTACTGGTTGGGCTGTGCGTCGCAGGCGCGGAAAGCGTCGGTGTAGCCGAGATACTCGATCTTGCGCAGCGCGGCGCGCGATTCCGGCTGGAACAGCGCGTCCTTCATCCACGCCTTCGGGTCGTAGCAGTCCTCCGGCTGCGGGATGACGTTGAAGTCGCCCATCAGCGCGACGGGCTCTTCGTCTTCAAGCAAGGTCTTCGCGCGCTTCGTGAGGCGCTCCAGCCAGGCGAGCTTGTAGGTGAATTTCTCCGTCCCGATCGGATTGCCGTTGGGCAGATAGATCGAGGCGACGCGCAGCGTGCCCTTGTCGCCGGGCACCACGGCCTCAATGTAGCGCGCATGCTCGTCGCTATCGTCGCCCGGCAGGCGCGGGGTGATATCCTCCAGCGGCCGGCGCGAGAGAATGGCGACGCCGTTATAGGTCTTCTGGCCGTGCACGGCGCAATTGTAGCCGAGCGCCTCGAACGGCTCCCTGGGGAACTGGTCGTCCTGGCATTTGAGCTCCTGCAGGCAGACGACGTCGGGATTGGCCTCCTTCAGCCAGGCGACGGCCGCTTCGACGCGGATGCGGATGGAGTTGACGTTCCAGGTGGCGATTTTCATCGTGTCGTTTTCAAAAATGCATTCCATTCTAGACGGATTCCGAGCGTTCGCCGAAATGCCCTTTTTCCGATTGCCGCCCATTGACACTTCGCCTTGGCCGACCCTAGGTTCGCCGGTCTTTCGCGCCTCAATCAAAAAGAAACGCCCCCGCGGCTCGCCGCGGGGGCGTTTCTTTTTGTCTCCCATCCAACACTCAGGAGACTGTTCACATGCGCCAGAACGAAACGATGATCGGCCACACTCAGCACGGCAGCGGCCCCGAGCACGTGCTCGTCATCCACGACTGGAACGGCGACCACAGCAATTACGATCCCGTCCTTGCCTATCTCGACGGCGACGCATTCACCTATGCGTTCGTCGACCTTCGCGGCTACGGCAAATCGCGGGACATCACCGGCGACTACACGGTCGGCGAGATTTCCCGCGACTGCCTCGGCCTAGCCGACCGGCTGGGCTGGCAGCGCTTTCATGTCGTCGGCCATTCGATGACCGGCATGGCGACGCAGCGCATCGCCGCCGATGCGCCGGCGCGGGTCAAGAGTGCCATCGCGGTCTGTCCGATGTCGGCCGCCGGATCGCCGGCGCCGGAGGAAGCGCTCAAATTCTTCGCCAGCACGACGACGAGCGACGACGCTTTCCGCCGGCTGATCACATTCGTCAGCGGCGGGCTCAGCGGGCAATGGGCCGAGGCGAAGCTGCGGCAGAACCGGGCGACGGTGAATCCCGCGTGCCGGGCCGGATATCTTGCGATGTTCTCCAGAACCAATTTCGTCGATGAGGTGCGAGGCTTGGCGACGCCTTTTCTCGTGGTTGTCGGCGATCACGATCCGGGCATCGACGCGGCGGCGATGCAGCAGACGTTCCTCGCCTGGCATCCCAATGCCGAGTTGTCGGCGATCCCCAATTGCGGGCATTACCCGATGCAGGAGTGTCCGCCTTACTTCGCGACGGCGATCGAGAATTTTCTGCGCAAACATAGCGGTTGAACGGACGGAGTCCGGGCGCTCGTTGAATCGGCGATTTCGGCGGTGCTGTTTTCGCTTGGTTTGGAGTCGAGCAATTTCCTTTCGTTTGTAACTTTCGGTCGCGCGAAAATAATTTTATGTCGCGATTTCGCGTTGAACCGGGCGCCGCGCAAACAGAAAAAAGCCGCGCGGCGCCTGGCGGCGCGGCGGGCGGCGAATGTCTGCTCACAGCTGTGGGGATTTACGGCAGATGGGGTTTGGACCGACTCGGTTCAAGGGGGTCCGAAAAATAAATTTTCGCCCGGATTCCTAGCGGTTTTTGTCGCCGATGAACGCCGCGATCGTGTCGACAATACCCGGCGCGAGCGGCAGCGCAGGGTCTGCATAGGTCGCGAAGTTTCCGGCGCGGTCGGCGGGCGCAGGCTTCAGCATGTGGTTGACGCCGGGAAGGATCACCAGCCTGGCATCCGGCCGCGCCGCCGCCAGCAGGCGGGAATCCGCGACGGAGACCTGAAGGTCGTTGTCGCCTTGCAGGATCAGGACGGGAATTTTCTGCCGCGCCAGGATCGCGGCCGGGTCGAGGGAGACTTCCGAGATCAAATAGGGCTGTACGCTGGGGCGAAACAGGCTCAGCAGCAAGGGCGGCACGTCGGCCACGGCGCGGCCGGCTTCGAGAGATGCCAGGATGTCGGAGACCTGCTTGCGAATTTCCGGTGGATTGGCGGGATTGGCCTCGACCTGGGCGCGAATGATCGCGCCCAGCGTGCGCCCGCCACCGGAGATCAGGATGAGGCCGCAGATACTGGGGTTGTCCTGCGCGGCCAATTCGGCGATCAGCACGCCTTCGCTGTGACCGAGCAGCCAGACGCAGCGGACGCCGGCCCGCCGCTTGACATCGGCGGCCCAGGCTTTGGCGTCGCCGACATAGGTTTGCACGGTCAGGTCGGCTTCGGAGGTCATCGCCGCGGCACTCTCGCCGATGCCGCGCTTGTCGGTGCGCAAGGTCGCGATGCCGCGCGCCGCGAGTTCCTGGGCCAGCAGCTTGAGCGTGTTCGGCTGAACGCCGGGGATGGTGGAGTTGCCGTCGCGGTTGGTGGGACCGGACCCCGCGATGAGGAGCACGGCCGTGTCGGGCTTGGCCGGCATGGCGAGCGTGCCGGCAAGTGTTCCGGTCGTGGTCAGAGAGACATTCGTCTCGGCGTATTCGGCGGCGGATGCGGGCATGGAAGAAAGCAGCAATGCTGCGACGAGGGCGAAGCTACGAAGGCCGCGCGCCACGTTCAGACCGAGAAGCTCGTGCCGCAGCCGCAGGAGGACTGGGCGTTGGGGTTGTTGACCTTGAAGGCGGCACCGATCAGGTCGTTGGAGAAGTCGATCTCCGAGCCCTTGAGGAAGTCGAGGCTGACCGGATCGATCAGCACCGTGGCGCCGTCGCGTTCGACGACCAGGTCGTCGTCCATGCGGATGTCATCGAGGGCGAAATTGTACTGAAAGCCCGAGCAACCGCCGCCGGTCACCGCCAGCCGCAACATCGTGGGCGTGGGTTCCGACTTGAGAATCTCCGCGATCCGCCTGGCGGCGCGGGCGGAAACGGTCACGGGCAGGGCGGTTTCGACAGCTGTCATGACTCTCTATGTAGTACTTGGGGCGCGCGATAAAAAGAGGGCTTGGAACTCACCGTCACGGCCCGCGAATGCGGGCCGCCCAGGTGAAATCCGCACCAGTCTCGAAGACATCACCTGGGTGGCCCGCATTCGCGAGGGCTTTGCATAAGTTAGGTCTCGTGATTCAATTTGGCGAGGCTGAATCGGTGTTGGTTTGGATGTCGGAACGGAGAA
>Ga0207929_1000019_pt1 | contig 96622 bp, 105 predicted proteins | sample NGESurdeep072012_FD_184466 | JGI IMG/M metagenome (GOLD analysis project Ga0207929, IMG submission 184466) | Arctic peat soil microbial communities from Barrow, Alaska - NGEE Surface sample 53-1 deep-072012 (SPAdes) | ecosystem: Environmental > Terrestrial > Soil > Wetlands > Peat ... | reverse complement strand
ATTCGATGGCGTCCTGGTCGCCGAGCCAGTCGGCGCCCTTGACGGTGTCGTACATGTGCCAGCGCCAGTCGTCCTCGCCCATATTGCCGAGCGCGGCGGAGATCCCGCCCTGCGCCGCGACCGTGTGGCTGCGGGTGGGGAACACTTTGGTGATGCAGGCGGTCTTGAGGCCCTGCGCGGCGCATTCCAGCGTGGCGCGCAGGCCCGCGCCGCCGGCGCCGACGACGACAACGTCAAACGTATGGTCGACGATGGTGTAGCCGGCGGTCATAGCGGTCCCGCGATGCGAAGAAGGGCGAACAGGCCGGCGGCGGCGGCGGCCAGGGCGAGGGCGCGCATCAGAAGCATGAGCGAAAGCTTCTGCCAGTTGACGTAGATATAGTCGTCGATGACGACCTGCAGTCCCAGCACCATGTGATACAGCACGATGATGACGAACGCCGCCATCAGGATGGCGTTCAAGGGCTGCGACAGGAAGGCGAGCGTCGCCGCCTCATGCGCGCCGATCAGGCCGAGGACGGAAACGCCGAACCACAGCGACAGGGGCACGAGCGCCGCCGCCGTGACGCGCTGGCGCCAGAAATGGGTGACGCCGGAATGCGACGAGCCCAGACCCTCGACCTTGTGCAGCGGCGTTTCCAGACTCATTGGTAGTACCCGCCATGGCCGGTATAGGCGAGGACGAAGACGCCGGCGGCCAGAAGGATCGAGCCGGCGATCACCAGGATGCTGGTCGTCCGGGCGGCCGCGATCGAAAAGCCGTAGCCGAGGTCCCAGGCCAGATGCCTTATGCCGTTGAGGAGGTGAAAGGCGAGCGACCAGGTGAAGCCGAACAGGATCACCTGTCCCAGCGGCGTGGCGGCGAGATCCATGAACCGGTTGTAGGTCGCAGGTCCGCTGGCGATGGCGATCAGCCACCAGGTGAGCAGGATCGTTCCCGCCGCCAGTCCGCAGCCGGTAACCCGGTGCGTGATGGACGTCGCCATCGCGACCGGCCAGCTGTAGTGGAAAACATGCGGTGAAAGCGGCCGCGGCCGGTGCGCCGCATGCGGAGTATCCGCCATGAATGTCCTCGAAAAACCGATCTGCGAACAGGGGCCGGAGTTTAGGGCCGGGGCCGCGCTAGTCAACCGCGGGCCCCTTGAGAATCACTAGGCATTTCGGGGATTTATGACAGCTGTCGCGCCTGTCGATTTTGTCACTTTGCAGTGCAACATCCGATGCGGCATTGTCCCGCCCTGCGTTGGGGGTGTTGGGGGCGATGAGCGAATTGGGAACCACCGCGGCGTCGCTGCGTCCGGTCCGCTTTGCTCTTCCGGCGGCGCCGATTTCCCATCCGCTGTACGAAGCGCTCGGCATCGTCCTGCTGTGCCCGGTCCTGTTGTCGGTGGCGTTGTGGAACGGCTTTCCGATCATCTTCTACGACACCGGCGCCTACATGCTGCAGGGGCTGGGTCATCTCTTCATCGCCGAGCGCTCGCCGATCTATTCGGGATTTCTGGCTGTGACCGGCGGCGCGGCGAGCCTGTGGTTCGTCGCCATCGCGCAATGCGCCATCACCGCGTTTGTGATGACGGAGTTCGCGCGCGCCACCCGGCCGGCGCTTTCGCTGTGGGCGCTGCTGGCCATCGGCGCGCTGCTCTGCCTGACGACGGGACTGCCATGGTACGCGGCGCAGATCGAGCCAGACTGTTTCGTCGTCATCGTGCCGCTGGCGCTCTATCTGCTGGCCTTTCACGGCCCGTCGCTCGGTGCGTGGCGCCGGACATTGCTGTTCGCCGCCGCGGTCATCGCGATCGCGAGCCATCCTTCGCATATCGCGCTGGCCGCCGGGCTCCTGGCCGCGATCGCAGCGCTGCGCTTGGCGCCACGACGCTGGATCGAAGCGAACGATCTGCCGCGGCCGCGCCTCCTGCTCGGCGTTTTGAGCCTGGCGGCCGCGCTCTTCGTCATCCTGGTCGCCAACTACGCCTTCACCAGAGAGATATTCTTCAGCCGCTCGGGCGCGATCTTCCTGGAAGCGCGCATCATGGAAGACGGGCTGATCGCGCCGGTGCTGGACGCCGATTGCCCGAAAGCGGACTATGCGATCTGTCCCTACAAGGACCGGCTGCCGTCGCACGCCGACACCTGGCTGTGGATGGAAAAAGCCAGCCCGTTCAAAAAGCTCGGCGGCTTTCGCAAGCGGGAGGCGGAGTCGGCGCTTCTGGTGCGCGAGAGCCTGCTGCGCTATCCGCTGGACAACGCCGTCGTGGCGCTGGAAGACGCGGTCCTGCAGTTCTTCTGGTTCCAGACCGGCGACGGCATCGTGCCGCAGGAATGGGTGCTGAACCGCGAGTTCAAGATCGCCATCCCGCAACAGGTCAGCGCCTATGACAGGGCCTATCAGCAGGAAGGCGAGATCTGGTTCGTGCCGGTCAATATCGTGCACGTGCCGGTGGCGTTCCTGTCGCTCGCGGGGCTCTACCTGATCCTCCACAACATGCGCGCCAGGCGCGACTGGCGCGGCGGCGTGCTGCCCGCCTTCGTCCTGCTTGCGCTTCTGGGCAATGCCTTCATCTGCGGCGTGTTTTCGGGGCCGCACGGCCGCTACCAGTCGCGCATCATGTGGCTGCCGGCCTTCGCCGTCCTGCTCATCGCCTGGCCGCAAATCGAGGGCGAATGGCGCCGCCGTTTCGCCGCCCATCCGGTCACAGGCTGAGGCCCCATCGCGCCTTGCGGGGCCCCATCGAATCCGGCACTTAATGGCCGCCATGGCCAGCAATGTCCGCATCGCCCCCTCGATTTTATCGGCCGATTTTGCGCGCCTGGGCGCCGAGATCGAGGCTGTCGAGGCGGCCGGCGCCGATATGATCCATGTCGATGTCATGGACGGCCATTTCGTGCCCAATATCTCGATCGGCCCCTTGGTCGTAAAAGCGATCAAGCCTTACGCCAGCAAGCCGCTGGACGTGCATCTGATGATCTCGCCGGTCGATCCTTTCGTGGAGGCGTTCGCCGAGGCCGGCGCGGACGGCATCACGGTGCATCCGGAAGCCGGCCCGCATGTCCACCGCACGCTGCAATTGATCCGCAGCCTCGGCAAGACGCCCGGCGTCGTCCTCAATCCCGGAACGCCGGTCGACGCGCTCGACAACCTGATGGATCTGGTCGATCTCATTCTGGTGATGAGCGTCAATCCGGGCTTCGGCGGACAGAGCTTCATTCACAGCCAGCTGAAAAAGATCGAAGCCATCGCGGTGCGCATCGCGAAGTCGGGACGCGCCATCGCGCTGCAGGTCGACGGCGGCATCAATCCGCAAACGGCGAAACAAGCCATCGCGGCCGGCGCCAACGTTCTGGTCGCCGGCACCGCGGTCTTCACCGGCGGGGCGGGGCAGTACGCCGCCAATATCGCCGCCCTGCGCGGCTGACGCCGTGGCGCCGCTCAGCCTTTTGCCCGAATTGCTGCGCGCGCTGCTGTGGCGCTCGCTGCGGGGGCTGCGCGGCTGGTATCGCCGCACCTGGCTCTATCGCCGCTTTCTCACCGGTCCGCTGTCCGACCGGATTCTGTTTCATCCCTATGACGCGTTGCCGCGCCGGCTGGAAGATGCCGATGCCTTGCTGCGCGGACGCTTCCGCTTTCACGGCGAAACGGTGGAGGTCAAGGACGGCTCGATCTTCGATCACAAGCCGCCGTCGGAGGAATGGGCCAGGGCCTTGCACAGCTTCGCCTGGCTGCCGCCCCTGGCCTTGGCCGGCGGAGACGCCGCGCGCACGCTCGCCACCAACCTGATCAGCCAGTGGCTGAAGCGCCATGCGCGCTATTCGGAGCCCGCCTGGTCGCCGGAGGTGATCGCGCGCCGGCTGGTGCATCTTTTCGCGCATGGCCGGCTGGTGATCGCCAATTCCGAGCTGCTGTGGCGCTCCAAAGTGTTCGTCTCGCTGCGCGAACAATCGCGCATGCTGGCGCGCATCGCCGGCGAGGCGCCGGACGGCTTGCCGCGCTTTGAGGCCGCCGCCGCCTTCGCGCTCTCTGGCGCCTGCCTCGGCGACAGCCAGCGCCGCCTGGAAGAAGGCCTCAAGCAGCTCGAGAGCGAGATCGCGCGGCAGATCCTGCCAGACGGCGGCCATGTCAGCCGCTCGCCCGAGGAACTGGTCAACTGCTATCGCCTGATCATGATGGTGATGGACGCGCTCGGCGCCGGCGGGCTGGAAGTGCCGCATGCCATCCGCAGCGCCTATGACCGTATCGCGCCGACCGTCCGCTTCTTCCGCCATGGCGACGGCGCGCTGGCGCTGTTCAACGGCGGCACCGAGAGCGATCCGCGCACCATCGCGGGCCTCTTGGCGCGCGACGAGGTTCGCGGCCAGCCCTTCGCCTTCGCGCGCCACTCGGCCTATCAGCGCCTGACGGCGGCAAAGACGTTGCTGCTGCTGGATTGCGGGACGGTGCCGCCGGGCGCGTTCTCCGCCGGCGCGCATGCGGCGTGCCTGGCCTTCGAATTCAGCAGCGGCAATCAGCGCATCGTCGTCAATTGCGGCGCGGCCGGCAGCTCGCAGCCGAAATGGGAATCCGCGCTGCGCGCCACCGCGGCGCATTCGACGCTGGCGGTCGCCGACGTCTCCATGGCGGCGATCCTGCCGCCCGGCTTCGCGCGCAACCTGCTGGGCCCGCGCCTCCTGCGCGGTCCGGTCAAGATCGAGACGCGCCGCGTCGAGACGGCGCAAGGCTGGAGCATCGAAGCCAGCCATGACGGCTACATGGATCCGTTCGGCGTGCGGCACGAGCGGCAGATCACCGTCTCAAGCCAGGGGCTCGCCGTCACCGGCGCCGATCGCGTGCTGCCGAGGTCCGGCAAAGGCCGAAAGGACACCGCCTTCGCGATCCGCTTCCACATCCATCCCGACGTGCGCATGTCGCCGAGCCAGGGCGGCGCGGTGCTGCTGAAATTGCCGAACGGCGAGGGCTGGCGCTTTCGCAGCGGGGCGCAAACCGCCATCGAGGAGAGCGTCTATCTCGGCGGCGACCAGGTGCGGCGCACCGAGCAGATCGTGCTCAGCGGCTCGGTCAAGGACCAGCCGGTCGAGATCGCCTGGGTGTTCGAGCAGATTCAAGCTTAAATCGCCGACACCCTTCTGCCCGCCACAGCCGCGCCGCCTTTGCGCCACGATCCGCGCCGAGTTTGCATGCTCACTTCCGTGCCCTTGGAGGGGTCCATGGCAAACGACGGTGTACTCTCGGCGGCTTCGCGCGTGTTTCGCTCGCCCGGCTTGAAGTTCGTGCTCATCGCGGTGCTGACCGTCCTGATGGCCGTCCCGCTGTTCTTCATTCAACTTGCGCTCGCCGACCGCGAGGAACGCGCCGCGGGCGCCGTCCAGGACGTGGCCGCAGGTTGGGGCGGACCGCAAGTGGTCGCCGGTCCGGTGCTGCTGGTGCCCTACACCGTGCAGACGGAGACAACGACGCCCTTGGGTGCCGCGACCCAGACCGTGGAGCGCCACGTCGCGGTCGTGCTGCCGGAGAATTTGGGCATCAAGGCTTACGCCAGCGAGCAGACGCGCTGGCGCGGCATCTTCTCCGTGCCGGTGTATCGCGCCGCGCTCGACCTGCACGCCACGTTCGACAAGGCGGCGCTGGCGCGGATCGCGGCGATCAGCGGCGCCGTCCTCCATTGGAACGAGGCGACGATATCGGTGCTCGTCACCGATCCGCACGGCCTCGCCGACAGCGTCGCGATGACGGCGAACGGCCGGACCATCGCGTTCCAGCCGGGCTCCGGCATGGAGGAGGACGGACCGGCCGGCATCCAGGCGCCGCTCAATCTTACCGCGCCCGCCGACCTGACCATCGACACACACTTCGCGCTGCGCGGCGCGCGCGAACTCAGTTTCGCGCCGCTGGGGCGGCGCACCACCGCCAGCGTGCAATCGACCTGGGCCAGCCCGAGCTTTTTCGGCGCCTTCCTGCCGACCGAGCGCAAGCTGGGCAAGGACGGCTTCACGGCCTCCTGGGTGGTGCCGTATCTGGCGCGCGGCTTCGGCCAGAGCTTTCCGACCGCGGAGAAGGCGGGCGGCGTCCTGCTCAGCGCGGCGTCCGGCGTGAAGTTCTACCAGCCGGTCGACCATTATCAGCTTGTCGAGCGCTCGCTGAAATACGCGATCATGTTCATCGCGCTCGCCTTCCTGATCTTCTTCGTGATGGAGACCGTGTCGCCCAGGCGCCTGCACGCGATCCAATACGCCCTGGTCGGCGCGGCGCAGGTCCTGTTCTACCTGCTGCTGCTCTCGTTCTGCGAGCATATCGGCTTTTTGCCCGCCTATCTGGTGGCCTCGGCCGCGACCATCGCGCTGACCTCGGCCTATGCCTTGAGCGCGCTGGCGAGCAAGGCCAGGGCAGCGGTGCTGTGCGTCAATCTCACCGGCCTTTACGTGCTGCTCTATGTGATCCTGAACGCCGAGGACTATGCCTTGTTGATCGGATCGAGCCTGCTGTTCGCAGCCCTGGCCGCGACGATGTACGTCACCCGCCGGATCGACTGGTACCGCAGGGCGGAGGTGCAAACGGCCTAGAGCCGCATTCACATTATTTAAATCGAATGCGGCTCTAGGTCTTTGAATTGTCGCGCAATCTGACGGCGAACCGCTCACACTTCGCCGGATTGCGCTCTAGGATCATCCGCGTTGCGCTGGTGGGACCGGCTTGCTAAACCGGTCCCACCGCCATCTTCTCAAGGAAAATCATGGTCCAGCTCACATTGCCCAAGGGTAGCAAGCCGACCAAAGGCAAGGTCTGGCCCGGGCCGAAGACGGCCAACGGCAAGAAGCCCAAGCGCGCGAAGGATTTCAAAGTCTACCGCTACGATCCGGACGGCAACGCCAATCCGCGCATCGATACCTACACGGTGGACCTCGAAAGCTGCGGCCCGATGGTCCTGGACGCGCTGATCAAGATCAAGAACGAGATCGATCCGTCGCTGACCTTCCGCCGCTCCTGCCGCGAAGGCGTCTGCGGCTCCTGCGCCATGAACATCGCCGGCGGCAACACGCTGGCCTGCACCAAGGCGATCACCGACGTCTCGGGCCCGATCGCGGTCTATCCCTTGCCGCACATGCATGTCGTCAAGGACCTGGTGCCCGACATGACGAATTTCTACGCCCAATACGCCTCGATCGAACCGTTCCTGCAGACCAAGACCGCGCAGCCGGAGAAGGAGTGGCAGCAATCGCCGCCGGAGCGCGCCAAGCTGGACGGGCTGTACGAGTGCATCCTGTGCGCCTGCTGCTCGACGGCGTGCCCGAGCTATTGGTGGAATTCGGAGCGCTATCTGGGCCCCGCCGCGCTGCTGCAATCCTATCGCTGGCTGTCCGACAGCCGCGACGAGCATACCGGCGAGCGGCTCGACAGGCTGGAGGATCCGTTCCGCCTCTACCGCTGCCACACCATCATGAACTGCACCAACACCTGTCCCAAGGGCCTCAATCCCGCCAAGGCGATCGGCGAGATCAAGCAGATGCTGGTGAAGAGGTCGGTGTGAAGCTCAGTGCCGCGCGCATCAACGTCGCGGACATCGCCGCCGCCAGGATATTCTACGGCACGACGCTGGGCTTGAAGCAGCTTTGGGATTGGGGGACGGCCGTCGGCTATGACGTCGGCTGCACGCTCATCGTCGAAACGCACGATCCGGGCGATCCGGAGCACAGCGAGCTGGTGGGCCGCTTCAGCGGGCTGTCGTTCGCGGCGGCGGACATCGACGCGGCCTATCGCGATCTCATCGCCAAGGGCGTCGCGTTCCTAGCGCCGCCCGAAAAAATGCCCTGGGGCGGGACGCTGGCGCATTTCAAGGATCCGAGCGGAAACATCCTGACGCTGGTGGAAGTGCCGCGATAGCGTGGCCAACTGGTGATTGACGACGCCTAGTGGTAGAATTGCTGATGTGGCATCAAATGCGAGCGGCTTTTTTCTCCATCGCGATTTCAATCGCGGTGACGACTGTTTCGTCTTGGGGAACATTCGCAGTGCTCGTCTCGATCAAGGACACCCTGGCATCGCACGGGATTTTGATCGGATTAGGGTTGCTCGGGCTGGCGGCGGTGGCTTTTGCCTTCCTGGAAAGCAAAGATAATCGAACGTAACCGCTGCGAGGGGTGCATTGTTCGGCCGGCGCTTGGTGGAAGTCGTCATTCTGACGTTGCTGGTATTGGGGGCCGCGTTCGCGATCTCCACGGGATTGAATAGCTATTGGCCCGCTGGCAGAGCGGTGTTTTCGTTCCTTTCGCTGACCGTTTCGGGAGCGGCGTGGTACGCGGCTGCACGCGGCTATGAAGCCGAGGATTTGAACGCTGGCAATCTAATGCCTAGAAGCAGCACGCCACGTGCCGCGCTCGCTGAGAATGTCGCAAAGGCGTTCAATGTAAGAGCGCGTAGTTGGCTGAACGCGCTAGCCGCGACGGCCGCAATATTTGCGATCGTGTTCTCGCTGACCCTGCCCAGTCTGAAGGAACTTCTGGGTTAAGCTGCCACCGGTGCCGGGCCGACCGGTTTGTAGCCGCCGCGCATGCGCAGGAAGCGCCAGAGCACCGCGCCGGCCAGCTTCGACAGCCGGCCATGCGGCTCGGCGCCCACGGCCTTGGCCACCATCTGGACCAGCCGCTGGACGTGGTTGCGGCGGAAGATCGTCATCGTGCTGTGCGTCGCGGCACGGGCATAGTAGGCGCGCCGATAGGGAATCTTGGCCGTGTCGGCGGCGGCAACATTGGCGCAATAGTAGGCAAAGGCCAGTTCGTCGTCGTCGGACTCGGTGATGCGGCTGGCCGCCACCATCAATTTCTTCCAGAACGGCAGGTCCGGCTCACTCTGCGCATGAAGAGTTTCGTAGAAGAGCTTGTAATGCCTGTATTCGTCCGCCGCGATGCGGCCCGCGACTTCCTTCAGGACGGGCTCCTCCGTGGCGTCGCGGATGGCGGAATAGTAGGACGAGGTGCTGCTCTCGACGACGCAGCGAGCAATCATTTCGCCGCGCCGGCTGCCGCGGATCGACGCGCCGCCATCGAAATGTTCCGGCTTGTAGCCGGCGCGAAACCGCGCGAACGCCTCGTCCATGCGATAGGCCGGGTCTGCCATCTCGGCCCAGCGGCCAAGCGCCCGGCCATGCTGGCTCTCCTCGCGGCCCCATTGCTCGAGCGCGGCCGCCATGTCCGGCCCGTTGTCCTTGAACACCCGCTTGAGGTAGGCGACGTAGTCCGGCGCGTTAAGCTCGACCAGCGCGGCCGCCTTGATGGCCGCGATCATGCGCGGCGTGGCCTTGGACCGGTCGAACGCCGCCCATTGGACGTCGTCCAGCGTCCAGCCCTGTTTATAGACGGCCGTTCCCGTCATGCTCGCCCCAAGGTCCTCGATGAATCCGCGGACCAGTTAAACGCACTATACCAAAACCCGTTGCCCGGTGGGAACCTGAACTTAGGGTCCCTGACGAAAAGTCAACCGAATCAACCGGTAGTGATCATACGGGTGGGAACGCCCGCCGGACCAGCCGCCGGCGCGCCTTCGCCGCCCCGCTGTGTTAACATGCCCATCCTTGGAGTTGGCGCCGATCGTCGGCTCCTCGCGTGTTCCCGGGAAGCACCCGCCGTGGGCGTAAACGAATTGGGGGGCATCGCCGGCGGTCCTTGTTCGGCCGTCCGGTTCGAATCGAAGGGATATTTCAATATGAGGAAACTGTATGCGGTCGCCGCGGCGACCGTGGTTCTGGGCATGGCGAACGTCGCGACGGCGCAGAAACTGCCGGCCATCCCGAAGGGCAATCATTACGTCTGCTACCCGGCCAAGGTGGCGGACTTCAAGCCGTTCAAGGCGTCCTTCGTGGATCAGTTCGGCGAGATCGACGTCACGGTCTATGCCGTCACGCGGCTCTGCGCGCCGGCCACCAAACGCTACAACGGCAAGATCACCGAGGTGGTGGACAAGAACCTTCACCTGGTCTGCTACGCCATCAAGCCGAACCAGGCTCAGAATCTGCCCAAGGTGCTGACCAACAACCAGTTCGGCCCGCTGACGCTGACGCTCGAGCAACCCAATGAAATCTGCCTGCCGTCGGGCAAGCTGCCGCTGGGTTGATTTGGCAAGACGCGCTCGCCGCTAGAACGCGGCACGTACCAGTCTGAGGTCGTCCAGCAGTTCGCCGACGCGGGCCTTGTCCGCGTCGGTGGCTGCGGCGATCAGATCTTCCTCGGCGTCCTTGATGCGCTGGTCGAGCACGGCGAGGTCGAGCTCGGCGAACGGGATCGCCTCCTCGGCCAGGATCGTCACCTTGGTGGCGCTGATCTCGGCGAAGCCGCCGCGGATGAAGAAGCGCGTGTCGACGCCGTCCTTCAGGACGTCGATCATGCCGGGGCGCAGCGTCGAGATGACCGGCGCGTGGCCGGCCATGACGCCCATATAGCCCTCGGTGCCGGGGATGGTGACCATGTCGGCCTCGTCCGAGAGCAGCAGGCGCTCGGGCGAGACCAGGTCGAAAGCAATCTTGTCTGCCATTTGACCAACCCACTATTGTCATGGCCCGCGAATGCGGGCCACCCAGTTGACGCTTCACGATCTCGAAAGATTCGCGAGATCGAATTTCCCATTCCTTCCACGGCGAGCCTTGTATCACCTGGGTGGCCCGCATTTGCGGGCCATGACAGGTGGAGAAGTTACGCCGCGTCCGCCGCCATCTTTTGCGCCTTGGCGACCGCGTCCTCGATCGTGCCGACCATATAGAAGGCCTGTTCGGGCAGGTGGTCGTAGTCGCCGGCGACGACGGCCTTGAAGCTCTTGATCGTGTCCTCGAGCTTGACGCTGATGCCCGGCAGGTTGGTGAAGACCTCGGCCGCGAACATCGGCTGCGACAGGAAGCGCTCGATCTTGCGGGCGCGCGAGACCGTGATCTTGTCGTCTTCCGAGAGCTCATCCATGCCCAGAATGGCGATGATGTCCTGCAGCGACTTGTACTTCTGCAGGATCGCCTGCACCGAGCGGGCGACGTCGTAATGCTCCTGGCCGACGATGCGCGGATCCATCAGGCGCGAATTGGAGTCGAGCGGATCGACCGCCGGGAAGATCGCCTTCTCGAACACCGGACGGGAGAGCACGGTCTGGGCGTCGAGATGCGCGAAGGAGGTGGCCGGCGCCGGGTCGGTCAGGTCGTCGGCCGGCACGTAGATCGCCTGCACCGAGGTGATCGAGCCCTTGGTCGTGGTGGTGATGCGCTCCTGCAGCTGGCCCATGTCGGTGGCGAGCGTCGGCTGATAGCCCACGGCCGAGGGAATGCGGCCGAGCAGGGCGGACACTTCCGAGCCGGCCTGCGTGAAGCGGAAGATGTTGTCGATGAAGAACAGCACGTCCTGGCCCTGGTCGCGGAAATGCTCGGCGACGGTCAGGCCGGTCAGCGCGACGCGGGCGCGGGCGCCGGGCGGCTCGTTCATCTGGCCGTAGACCAGGGCGCATTTGCTGCCTTCGGTCGAGCCGGATTTGGGGTCCTTGTTGACGCCGGCCTCGATCATCTCGTGATAGAGGTCGTTGCCTTCACGCGTGCGCTCGCCGACGCCGGCGAACACCGAGCAGCCACCATGGTTCTTGGCGACCGAGTTGATCAGCTCCTGGATGGTCACGGTCTTGCCGACGCCGGCGCCGCCGAACAACCCGACCTTGCCGCCACGGGCATAGGGCGCGAGCAGGTCTATGACCTTGATGCCGGTGACGAGAATCTGCGCCTCGGTCGATTGCTCGGTGAAGGCGGGCGCTTCCTGATGGATGGCGCGCTTGAGGCTGAACGTCACCGGACCCGCTTCGTCGACCGGTTCGCCGATGACGTTGATGATGCGGCCCAGCGTGCCGTCGCCGACCGGCACCATGATGGGCGAGCCGGTGTCGGTGACGCCGCCGCCGCGCACCAGGCCGTCGGTCGCGTCCATGGCGATGGTGCGGACGGTGGATTCGCCCAGGTGCTGGGCGACTTCGAGCACCATGCGCACGCCGTTGTTCTGCGTCTCCAGCGCGTTGAGGATTTCCGGCAGGTGGCCGTCGAACTGCACGTCGACGACGGCGCCGGTGACCTGGGTGATCCGGCCGAGTTTGTTACTGGGGGTGACTGCGTTCATGTCATTTCTCCATTCAAAGCGCTTCGGGACCGGCTTGGCCTTTACGTGCGAGCTTCAACCTGTGCCCACCAGAACCCAGCGCTGTTATACTTCTTCACGTTGATGATTTTTACGTTGACGCCCGGCTGCAAGGCTTTCAGCACGTCGCCGAAGTGGCCGAAAAAGTTGGGCAAATCGGTTCGCAGATTGACGGCGCCGGTGCTGCGGGGCACCGCGTAGGAATTGCCCTCGAGCGCGGTCGGAAGCGTAGCCTCCGCAAAGTCGAGATATTTCGTCACCCATTTTTTTTGCCGGTCATCATAGGTTCCAAGATAGATCCAGCCATCGTATCTCTTGCCATCCCCTTGGTGGACCGCCGGCGCGGTGATGTCGGGCCGCGCGATGGTCCTGTCGACGGCAATGGTGATCTCCATGTCTTCCGGATAGATATCGGACAGCTGGCTGGCGACCTCGGGATCGGCATAATTGCTCATCAGCACAAAGGCCGCCTTCTTGTCGCTTCCGCCCGCTTTGATGAGGGGAATGAGCTGGGTGACGACCGACAATCGCTGTGTCTTGAGATTGTATTTGACTTCCTCGCTGGCCCTGTCTGTGTCGATCATGTGCTGATTGTCGGCTCTTGTGTTCTCAGCGGCGCGATCCGCGATAGCGATGGTCTCGCGGCTCTTCCGGCTCGCCTCTTCCTCGTAATGATAAACGACACCCAGAATGACGGTGACCAGGCCGATGACGACGGCGGAAAACAGCTTCCCGGCGACATCGAGCTTGTCCCAAAAATCCTTTTCCTTCTTCTGGGTTCCCTCTTCGCTCATCGCGTCATAGCGCCTCGGCGCCCGAGATGATCTCGATCAGTTCCTTGGTGATCTGCGCCTGGCGCGTGCGGTTGCGCAGGATGGTCAAGGCGTCGATCACGTCGCCGGCATTGCGGGTCGCCGAGTCCATCGCGCTCATCTTGGCGCCGAACTCGCCGGCGACATTTTCCAGGAGGGCGCGGAAAATCTGCACCGAGACGTTGCGCGGCAAGAGATTGGCGAGGATTTCGGTTTCTTCCGGTTCGTAGTCATAGACGGTGGCGCCCATCGCCGCCGCGGCGCTTTCGTCGATCGCCGCCGGGATCAGCTGCTGCGCCGTCGGGATCTGGCTGATGACCGATTTGAAGCGCGAGAAGATCAGCGTCGCGACGTCGAACTCGCCGGCGGCGTACATCTCAAGCACCTTGCGGCCGATGGCGCCGGCGTTGACGAAGCCGATGCGCTTGACGGCGGTGTGCTCGAAGTCGGCGACGATCAACGATTCAAAGCGGCGCTTGAGCTGGTCGCGGCCCTTGCGGCCGACGGTGAGCAGCTTGACCTGCTTGCCGTCGCGCTGCAGCTCGAGAATCTTCTGGCGGGCGAGGCGCACGATGTTGGTGTTGAAGCCGCCGCACAGTCCGCGGTCCGCGGTCGCGACGATCAGGAGGTGCACCTGGTCCTTGCCGTTGCCGGCGAGCAGTTCGGGCGCGCCGGGATTGCCCTTCAGCCCGCTTGCCAGCGCGGCGATGACACTCGACATCTTGTCGGCGTAAGGCCGGGCCGCGGTGACGGCGTCCTGCGCCCGGCGCAGTCTCGCCGCGGCCACCATCTGCATGGCCTTGGTGATCTTGCGCGTCGCCGTGACGGAGGCGATGCGGGTGCGGATGGCCTTCAGGCTTGCCATTAGGCGAACGACCCCGCGAAGGCTTCGAGGATCGACTTCAATTTGGTTTCGGTGTCCGGCGTGATCGCCTTGGCGGTGCGGATTTCGGTCAGCACGTCGGCATGCTTGCCGCGCATCAGGCGCAGCAGCTCGGCTTCGAAGCGGCCGATGTCGCCGACCGGCACCTTGTCGAGATAGCCGCGCATGCCGGCGAACAGCGAGATCACCTGCTCCTCGATCGGCATCGGCGAGAATTGCGGCTGCTTGAGCAATTCAGTGAGACGGGCGCCGCGGGCGAGCAGGCGCTGGGTGGCCGCGTCGAGGTCCGAGCCGAATTGGGCGAAGGCCGCCATTTCGCGGTACTGCGCCAGTTCCAGCTTGATCGAGCCGGCGACCTGTTTCATCGCCTTGACCTGCGCCGCCGAGCCGACGCGGCTGACCGAGATGCCGACATTCACCGCCGGACGGATGCCCTGATAGAACAGGTCGGTTTCGAGGAATATCTGGCCGTCGGTGATTGAGATCACATTGGTCGGGATATAGGCTGAGACGTCGTTGGCCTGGGTCTCGATGACGGGCAGGGCGGTGAGCGAGCCGCCGCCGAAATCGGCGTTCATCTTGGCGGCACGCTCGAGCAGGCGGCTGTGCAGATAGAACACGTCGCCCGGATAGGCTTCGCGGCCCGGCGGGCGGCGCAGCAGAAGCGACATCTGGCGGTAGGCGACGGCCTGTTTCGAAAGATCGTCATAGATGATCAGCGCGTGCATGCCGTTGTCGCGGAACCATTCGCCGATAGCGCAGCCGGAGAACGGCGCGAGGAACTGCAGCGGCGCCGGCTCGGACGCGGTGGCCGCGACGACGCAGGTGTATTCCATCGCGCCGGCGTCGTGCAGCGTCTTGACGATCTGCGCCACGGTGGAGCGCTTCTGGCCGATGGCGACGTAGATGCAGTAGAGATTGTTCTTGTCTTCACCCTTGTTGGTGAACTTCTGATTGATGATGGCGTCGACGGCGACGGCGGTCTTGCCGGTCTGGCGGTCGCCGATGATCAGCTCGCGCTGGCCGCGGCCGATCGGGATCAGCGAGTCGATCGCCTTGATGCCGGTCTGCATCGGCTCGCTCACCGATTTGCGCGGAATGATGCCGGGCGCCTTGACGTCGACGCGGCGGCGCTCGGCGACGTTGACGAGCGGGCCCTTGCCGTCGATCGGATTGCCGAGCGGATCGACGACGCGGCCGAGCAGGCCCCGGCCGACCGGCACGTCGACGATGGCGCCGGTGCGCTTGACGGTGTCGCCTTCCTTGATCGTGGAGTCGGAGCCGAAGATCACGACGCCGACATTGTCGGTTTCGAGGTTCAGCGCCATGCCCTTGATGCCACCGGGAAACTCGACGAGCTCGCCGGCCTGCACGTTGTCGAGGCCATAGACGCGCGCGATGCCGTCGCCGACGGAAAGGACCTGGCCGACTTCGCTGACTTCCGCTTCGGCGCCGAAATTCTGGATTTCGCGCTTCAGGATGGCGGAGATTTCCGCGGGCTGGATGTCCATCTCAATTACCTCTCATGGCGGCGCGGATGCCGGTCAGCTTCGTGCGCAAGGACGAATCGATCATGCGCGAGCCCACCTTGACGACGAGACCGCCGAGCAGGTTGGGATCGACTTTGGCTTCAAGCCGCGGCTCGCGGCCGAGCCTGGCTTTCAACGCGGCTTTGAGTTCGGCGGTCTCCGCGTCGCTGAGCGCGCGCGCCGAGGTGACGGTGGCCTGCACTTCGCCGCGCAGGCCCGCCAGCAGGCGGTCGAAGGCGCGGATGATGTCGGCCAGCCAGAACAGGCGGCGCTTGGCGGCGAGCGTGAGGACGAATTGGGTGCCGAGCCGGGAGGCGCCCATCTGCGCCAGCACGGCCTTCATGGCCTTGCCTTGCTCCTCGCGGCTGAACACCGGCGACTTGATGAGGCGGGTGAGGTCGGGGCTTTGCGCCATCATGGCGCGCAGGGAGACGAAATCCTGCTCCAGCGCTTCGACGGATTTCTCTTCCTGCGCCAGTTCGAAAACCGCGGTCGCATAGCGCCCCGCCAGTCCGACTTCGCGATGCTGCTCCGTGCCCACGTTCGCCCTTCAAACCCAGGCGCTTTTCGCTCTCGCGCCGGACGCATAACTATTTGAAATAATTGGTGGATTTACACCACGAGCGGTTGAGTCCCCGCGCGCGCGAAGCAGGTAGCATGGGCATTACCGTCGCGCAACAATCTGCCACTAGCCGTGGTGTCGCGGGGCCGGGAAAGACACATCCGCTGTTCGTTCGGGGCGCTTGGTTCGAAGCAGACTCTTTGCGTCGGAACGATTCCGAACTAGTATGACAGTGTCATACAGAGAGACGACTATGGCGCGCAACAGCCGTCCAATTTCCGTGACGCTTGGCGAACTTCACAAAGGCGTGGAAGCGCGGGTCAGGACCGGGGCATACGCCTCCGCCAGCGAAGTGCTTCGCGCGGCGGTACGGGCCCTGGACCGCGAAGACGCCGCGATCACGCAATCGCTGAAACAGCGCCTCGATGAATCCCTGAACGATCCCCGGCCGAGCATCCCCGCGCGAACGGTGTTCGAGCGTCTGCGCAAGCACCATGTGCGCAAGACGCAGGCCAAGCGTGAAGCCGTATAAGGTCACGTTCCGCCCCTTGGCGGAGAGCGATCTCATCGCGCTCTACGACTACATCGCCGGCGAGGCGGGATCGGAGATCGCCGGAGCCTATATCGAACGCATCGAAGCCGCCTGTCTCTCGCTGGAAACGTTCCCGCAGCGCGGAACGCGGCGTGACGATATCCGGCCCGGCCTGCGAACGATCGGCTTCGAGCGGCGGGCCACGATCGCCTTTCGCGTCGTCAAATCCGAAGTCACCATCGTGCGGATTTTCTACGGCGGTCGCGATTATGAAGGCATTCTGAGGCATTCATCCGACGCTCCCTAACGCTTTCCTAACCAACCCTGTCAGGCTGAAATTAATACACGGCGCGCATGCTCGTTTCGTGGGCAGGGGCAGAACGCCATGGCAAGACAAGTGATCGGAGCAATCCGGCAGGTCGTTGGGTTTCTCGTTCAGGGCATCGAGTTCGAAGCCGATGGCTGGCGCGCCTTCGAAACGGAGATGAAGGAACTGATCGCGCCGCACATGGCGGTGCTGGTGCATCGCCGCGCCAAGCTGCTGGACGGTTCGGACGGCGCCCGCTGGTCGGACGAGCTCGAGGATTTCATGCACCGCAGCTTGTGGCCGCTGCTCGGGGACGACCGCGACTATGCCGAGCGCAACCGCAGCTTCGTCACGCTGATGCTGGACGTCGCTATCGCCGAGGAGCAGGGCAAGGCCGCCGTGACGCGTGACGCGGTCATCCCGCAGGTCTCACGCTTCGGCGCGGCCTGGGCGGGATAGCACAGCCGGCCGCGCTGGAACCTTCGCTTCTTTCTTTGGGGCCGCGCCGTCGAATTTGGCGCGTGCGGTCTCGATCCGGACGATGTTCTTGAGCGCCCAGGCGCCGAGCGCCGACACCGGCTCCAGCAGCGAGCGTCCCAGCGCGGTGAGTTCATAATCGACCCGTGGCGGGATCGTCGGGAACACCGTGCGCGTTACCAGACCGTCGCGCTCCAAGCCGCGCAGGGTGAGGGTCTGCATGCGCTGCGAGATGCCGCCGATCTCCCGCTTGAGTTCGTTGAAGCGCAGCGGCCGCGGGCCCAGCCGGCTGACGATCAGCACCGACCATTTGTCGCCGATGCGCGCCAGGACGCCGCTGACTGCCTTGCAGTCGGAGGTTTCATGGATGTTACCCTGTTTCATCTGCGTGCCTTCTTGCGCCGGCCCCTGGCAGGCATCATCTTAGCGTCAGTCACAATTTGTTACTTGGCACCAAACAGGTACTTTATCAAGGAGAGCCGCCATGGCCCTGAAGCTGCAGACGATCATCACCTCGACGCGTCCCGGCCGCGTCGGCCCCGCCATCGGCGCGTGGTTCCACGAGCACGCCCAGGCGCACGGCACGTTCGACGCCGCGCTGGTCGACCTGGCGGATTTCAACCTGCCGCTCTATGACGAGCCGCAGCATCCGATGCGCCGGCAATACGAGCACGAGCACACCAAGAAATGGTCCGCCAGCGTCAATGCCGCCGACGCCTTCGTCTTCGTGATACCCGAATACAACTACTCGCCGCCGCCGTCCTTCTCGAACGCGCTCGATTACGTGTTCTGGGAGTGGCAGTACAAGCCGGTGGCGTTCGTCAGCTATGGCGGCGTCTCCGCCGGCCTGCGCTCGGCCCAGGTCGCCCGTTCGCATGCCTCGACGCTGAAGATGATGCCGATCCCCGAAGGCGTCGCCATCCCCAGCTTCTTCGCGCAGATCAAGGACGGCAAGTTCATCGGCAACGAACTCAACCAGCAGGGTGTCGCCGCAAGCTTGAACGAGCTGCACAAATGGGCGGACGCACTGACGCCGCTGCGCGAAGCGGTGCGCAATCCCGCGAAGTAGAGACGCCTGTTCGGCCCGTAACCGATGCGTAGCCGCCATCGCCTATGTTCCGGCGACGGCGGCCGTAGTATCGTGGATACCGCACTGTCTGCGGGGGCGGCAGCACATGGGGCACTATTTCGGATTTCTCTGGAGCAGCCTCACGCTGAATCCGGGTGGCTTTCTTCTGGCGGCACCGGATAACCGGAGGCCGTTTCTCTACCTTTCGATCTCCAGCCTTCTCATCGCCGGATTCTACTTTGCGTTCTGGCCATACGACCCGCTTTCGCTCGTCTACCTTCCAAGCCAGATCAAGCTCGGCATGCATCTTCTGGAGCGTCTCTCCATCGGAGTGCCGGCCGCGATCCTCCTGCTTGTCGCTGCGATATCCGCGCCGCTGTTTGTCGCGGTCGTCCTGACCAGTGGGTTGAAACATGCCGGCAAGCTTGTCGACCTTGCGCAATATGTCTTCTCGTCCGTATGGCTGGTCGCATTCGCCAGCATCTTCTGCTTTGCGTTGCTATATGAGATCGGACCCCACTCGGAAGCCACGCCGTTCGCCGCACTTTTCGTCGTGGCGTATCTGATGGCGATTTTCTACAGGTTCCTGACAACGTTTCTCGGCTATCGCCGCCTGCTAGCGGCGGCCGCATGTGCCCTCTATATCGTCGGGATCGGCACCGTTCAGTTCTATTTCGTGTTGAAGATCGCACGCGTGCAAGACGTGATCGGCAACGGCATGTCGCCGGGGCTGGCGGACGGAACGTTCTTTATCGCCAGCCGCTGGTCCTACGACCACCAGCTCGTTCCGGCCCGCGGCGATATCGTCACTTACTGGAAGGTGAGCCCGCTGGACGCCGCCAATGGGAATTTGACCGCCGCGCCGATCCTACACGTCAAACGCGTCATCGGCCTGCCGGGTGACACTGTCCAGATTGTCGCGGGGCGCATCTATCTCAACGGTATACCCGCGCGTTATGCGGCCGATTCGGGGTTTCGCGGGACCGCGCCGATATCCATGAGCAGACCTTCGGTAAGGCCAGAAATCCTGTCGGAGACGTTCGCGGGCATCCGTCACACGATCTTCGCAGATCCCGAGCCGCTCGCGCTCAGGGACGTGCTTGACAACACCAAGCCTTCAAAACTGGGCGCGTGCGAATACTATCTGCTAGGCGACAACCGATCGACCTCATACGACAGTCGCACGCCAACGCATGGTGTGGTGCACTGCGCGGAAATAGATGGCATCGTCGTCGGGCAGTTGTTCCCGTTATTCCGCGACAGCGACGTCACATCACCGCCGGTGCGCTGACCGCTCAATTCACCCCGTTGAAGAAGCGCGAGACGCGCAATTCGCCGACCCAGGACCAGATGGCGTGGGCGTTGAGGAAATCGTAGGAGCCGACGACGAATTCGGCGCGGCCGACGAGATTCTCGGCCGGCACGAAGCCGACGCCTTCCTGCTCCGGCGGCACGCGGCTGTCCCGCGAATTGTCGCGGTTGTCGCCCATCATAAAGAAGTGTCCCGGCGGCACCACGAAGATCTGCGTGTCGTCGAGCGGCCCGGTCCAGGTCCATTTGTAGATGGGATGGCTGCGGCCGTTGGGCAGGGTTTCGATATAGCGCGGGCTGTCGGTGATGGTGCCGTCCTCCGACTCCACCTTGCCCGTGCCGTCGGCGCGCAGCGGCAACTCCTTGCCGTTGATCCACAGCCGTCCCTCGATCATCTGGATGCGGTCGCCCGGCAGGCCGACGAGGCGCTTGATGAAGGTCTGCTTGGGATCGACGGGCAGGCGGAAGACCACCACGTCGCCGCGCTGCGGCATCTTCTGCAGCAGGCGGTCGTGCGACGACGGCCCGAGGCCGAACGGCACCGAGTAGCGGCTATAGCCGTAGGGGTATTTGGCGGCGATGAAGGCGTCGCCGATGGCGAGCGTCGGCTGCATCGAGCCGGAGGGCACGTAGAAGGGCTGGGCGATGGCGGTGGTGGACGCGAAGGTGATCGCGATGATGGCCACCGGCTCCAGCAAGGCGCGCGCCACGCCCTTGCCGTCCTCGACGCCGAGGATGTGTTTGAGGCCCTGCCAGATGGTTTGCTGCACTGTCATGCGCCGTCTTACTCCCGCTGTCCTTAAATCTCGATACCCGGCCGGGCGAATTCAAGGGCCTTAATCCTTTCCTTGACGGAAATTCATCCGCCTGCCAAAGGCTGGGAGTCTTCAATTGGGGCGCAATCTGGCGCCGAAATGGCTGGATTGCGCTTATGGCCAAAAAACTGACCCTGCTGGGCCGTTCCGTGCCGCTACCGGCGTCCCCGGCCGAGGCGCGGCTGGAATCGGCGCCCAATCCGCACCCGGGTTCCCATTATGTCGTGCGCTTCACGGCCCCCGAGTTCACCTCGCTGTGCGCCGTCACCGGCCAGCCGGATTTCGCCCATTTCGTGATCGACTACGTGCCGGGCCGGGCGATCGTGGAGTCCAAAGCGCTGAAACTCTTCCTCGGCAGCTTCCGCAACCATCAGGCGTTCCACGAGGACTGCACGATCGTCATCGGCAAGCGCATCGCCGCCGCCATCAAGCCGAGATTCCTGCGCGTCGCCGCCTACTGGTATCCGCGCGGCGGCATGCCGATCGACGTGTTCTGGCAGACGGGGAAACTGCCGGCCGGCGTCTGGCTGCCCGACACCGGCGTCGCACCCTATCGCGGACGCGGCTGATGCGCCCGCTGGTCGTGCCGGTGCCGGTTTCGGACAAGGCGCTGCTGTGGGACGAGCTTCAGAAATACATCGCCGAGCTGACGCAGTTCGGCACGCACAAGCCGGTCGATGGCGTTTTCCAATATCCGTGGTTCGACCTGTATTGGAGCGAGCCCAACCGGTTTCCCTTTTGGGCCTATGTCGATGGGGAGCGCGCGGCGTTCGCGCTGGTGCATCGCGAGGCGCGCACCGAGATGGCGGAGTTCTACAGCTTCACGCCGTTCCGGCGCAGCGGCGTGGCGCTGGATTTTGCACGTCAGGTCATCCGGCGTTTTCCCGGGCCCTGGACCTTGTCCGAATACCGCGCCCACACCGCCGCGGTCGCCTTCTGGCGCAAAGCGATCGCGGAATATCCGTTCGAAGAACGCGTCTATGTCGGGGGGCAGGGCAAGGAACGGCTCGAGCAGACGTTCGTGGTGCCCGGCTAAATCCGCTTCAGCAGCTCTACTTTTTTCGCGTCGAACTCTTCCTGCGTCAGGTGCCCCTGGTCACGCAGCTCGGCGAGGTGGCGGATCTGATCGGCGATGTCGCCGGCCGAGGCCGGCGGTGCGGGCGGGGTGTAGACCGGCGCCGAAGGCTGGACGATCGGGGCGCCGCCGCTGACCGCCGGCGAGGCCTGCATCTTGGTGCGGACGGCGTTCAGCGCATCGCCCGGCCATTTGTTGAAGACACACCAGAACAGATAGGCCTCGCCGCACAGGATCAGCAGAAACCACAGATTGCCCAGCCCGCCGAACAAAAAACCGCCGAACAGAAACGCCACCAAGCCGATACCGGCCGCGTAGAGCAGGAATTGGGTCGCGGGATCGACAGCGATCGTCACCGTCGCTTGCCCGTCGCCCGAGGCTGCGATCACAGCGCGGCCGGGCATGACGACATCCATCGAGCCGGTCTCCACGTCCTTGCGCGTCAGCGAGAACTCGATATGCGCCGGCGGCGCCTGGACGCCGAGCAACACGCCGGCGGCCTGCAGCGCGCCGCGCGTGTATTCGAACGCATCGGACGGGCTCATCGCGACCGTGTAAAGCGCCGTTGCCGACATGCGGTTCTCCGATTCCGGCATGTACTGTGTCAGAGAACCGCAACGAAGCGCTAGTGCGGCCCGGCGAGGCCCGCGACGGGTCCGTGGCGGTGACAGGAGACGACATGGTCGTTCACCATGCCGACGGCCTGGGCGAAGGCATAGACGATCACCGGCCCGACGAAATTGAAGCCGCGACCCTTGAGTTCCTTCGACAGCCCCTCGCTCATCCTGGTCTTGGCCGGCACCTGTTTGAGCGTCTTGTGGCGGTTCTGTTTCGGCTTGCCGTCGACATGCTTCCAGATGAGATCGCGAAAACCGCCCGGCTCTTTTTCCTCGATGTCGAGCCATAGCTGGGCGCCGCGGATCGCCGCCTTGATCTTGGATTCGGAGCGGATGATGCCGGCGTTCCTGAGCAGGCGGTTCACCTCGCGCTTGCCGTAGCGCGCGATCTTCTGCGGCTCGAAGCCGTCGAAGGCCTCGCGGAAATTGTCGCGCTTCTTGAGGATCGTGATCCAGGACAGCCCCGCCTGGAAGCCGTCAAGCACGAGCTTTTCGTATAGCGCGCGCGGGTCGTATTCCGGCACGCCCCATTCGTCGTCGTGATAGGCGATGTAGATCGGCTCCTTCACCGACCAGCCGCAACGGACAATCTCACCCTGCGTCATCCGTTCAGCGTTTCGACTTTTTCTTGGGCTTCTTCTTCGCCGCCTTTTTCGCAGGCTTCTTCACCGACTTCTTGGCGGCTTTCTTGGGAGCCTTCTTTGCCGCCTGCGTCTTCACCGCCGGCGTCGCGAGCAATGCCGCCTCGATCTTGTTGCCGTCGAGGTCGTAGACGAAGGCGCCGTAATAGTCCGGGCCGTAGTCGGGGCGCGGGCCGGGCTCACCATTGTTGCTGCCGCCTTCCTGGAGCGCGACTTCGTGGAATTTATGGACCTGCGCCTTGGTGCGCGCGATGAAGCCCAGATGCGTGCCGTTGCCGGCGCTCTGCGGTTTGCCGTCGTGCGGTGCGCCGACCCAGAACTCGGGACGGTCGGTGCCATAGCCGATGGCGTGTGGCGAATAATCGGCGACGCGCTTGAAGCCGAGCGTTGCCAGGACGGCGTCGTAGAATTTCGCGGCGCGCGCAAAGTCGGTCACACCGACCGAGACATGATGGAGCATGATTTGACCCTCAGCAAAGAGATTGAAGGAACAAAACAGAAACTTCCACCGACGACGCCCGGCGTCAAGCGAAAAGCTCGTGACGCCGGAGGCGTCATCCGAAAAGCCAACCCGGTTTTATCAATTTCACGCTGACACCGCCGGTCAGCAGCGCGGCGCCGCCGGCTTCGTCCAGCCGGTCGAGGCGGATCAGGGCAAAACCGCGTGTGCCGTAGGCGAAGGCGATCTCGCCGATATCCTTGTCCCCGGCCCTCACCATGGCGCCGGCGGTCGCGGCGCCCTCGGCCTCGAAAACCAGCAGGCGCTTGCGCGCGGTGCCGCGATGCTTCATCCGCGCGGTCAATTCCTGGCCGACATAGCAGCCCTTGGCGAAGTCGACGGCATGCAGCTCGTCGAGATCGGCGTCGAGCGCGAACATCCGGTCCGAGCCGAAATCCGCCCCTTCGGGCACGCCCAGCGCGAGGCGGCGGGCGTGATAGTCGGCGACTGGCGTCACATCCGCCGGCATCTCGGCCCGCGCGATGACGCCGCGAAATCCCATGGCCGGAACGCGGGGGTCGGGATAGGAAATGGCGCTCGTCACCGCCGCGTCCATCGCCAGGACCGCCAGCTGCTGGCGCGCCTCCAGCGTGACCTTGGCGCGCAGCTTGTACAGTGACAGCCGCTTGAGCAGCGCGTCGCGCGCCGCCGCGGCGCAATCGATCAGGATCGCGCCGTCGCCTTCGGCCAGGAAGAAATCGAACAGGATCTTGCCCTGCGGCGTCAGCAGAGCGGCGTAGAGGCCCTTGCCGGGGCTGAGCTTCTCGACGTCGTTGGTGATCAGGCCCTGCAGGAAGCTGCGCGCCTCGGGGCCGGTGATGGCGATGACGGCGCGGTCCTCAAGATGTGCGGCGGGCATGCAAAAGGAAGTAGTCCGTCTTGGCGCGGTTGCCAAGGCAAGAGGCGCGTCCTACTCATTTTGCATGTCCTTCGATCTCTTGATCCGCGGCGGAACCGTGGCGACGCCGAACGGCATCGCTCTTTGCGACGTCGGCGTTCGTGCCGGCAAGATCGCCGCCATCGGCGCGCTGGGCGCCGCCAAGGCGGCCGAGATATTCGAGGCGAGGGGCCTGCACGTCCTGCCCGGCGTGATCGACAGCCAGTGCCACTTCCGCGAGCCCGGCAACGAGCACAAGGAAGATCTGGAGAGCGGCAGCCGCGCCGCGGTGCTGGGCGGCGTCACCGGCATCTTCGAAATGCCCAACACCTATCCGCCGACGACGACGCGCGCGGCGATGGAAGACAAGCTGGCGCGCGCCGCGGGCCGGATGCATTGCAACTACGCGTTCTACATCGGCGCGACGCCGGCCAATATCGGCGCGCTGGCCGAGCTCGAGCGCATGCCGGGCGTCGCGGGGGTGAAGGCGTTCCTGGGTTCGTCGACCGGCACGCTGTTGCTCGATCATGAAACCGACATTGCCGCGATGCTGCGCGCCGGACGGCGCCGCGTCGCGGTGCATTCCGAAGACGAAGACCGATTGAAGGCGCGCAAGCATCTCGCCGTCGCCGGCGATCCGCGCACGCATCCCGTCTGGCGCGACGTGGAGACCGCGCGTCTGTCCACCGAACGCGTCATCCGCCTGGCGCGCGCCGCCGGACGGCGCCTGCATGTGCTGCACGTCACGACCGGCGATGAGATACCGCTGCTGGCCGAGGCGAAGGAGATTTGCACCGCCGAGACCACGCCACAGCATCTGACGCTGGCCGCGCCGGAATGTTATGAGCGCCTGGGCACCTACGCGCAGATGAATCCGCCGATCCGCGACGCCTCGCATCGTGAGGCGCTGTGGGCGGCGGTGAACCAGGGCGTCATCGACGTCATCGGTTCCGACCATGCGCCGCACACACGCGCCGAAAAAGACAAAACCTATCCCGACACGCCGTCCGGCATGCCAGGCGTGCAGACGCTGGTGACGATCCTGCTCGATCATGTCAGCGCCGGCCGCCTCTCGCTGGAGCGCTTCATCGATCTGACCAGTGCCGGCGCGGCACGGATTTTCGGCATCGCCGGCAAGGGCCGCGTCGCGCAGGGCTACGACGCCGACTTCACCATCGTCGACCTGAAGGCGAAAAGGAAAATCGAGAACAGCTGGATCGCGTCGAAATGCGGTTGGACGCCGTTCGACGGCATGACGACGACGGGCTGGGCGCTCGCCACCATCATCCGCGGCGAGATCGTCATGCGCGACCGCGCGCTGACGCTCGCCGGGCACGGCCGACCGATCCGCTTCACCGAGACGCTGGAACGACAGAGTTAGTCATCGGTCGATTGGGGGGCGCGGTGTTGCCGCGCCCCACGCCGATCATTTCGAGCAATGCACCGAACCCTGGCGGCCATTGGAGGCGGTCAGTTCCCAGTTCTTGCTGATCTTGGGATCGCCGGTGAGGAACACGCCGTCGAGAAGGCCAAGCGGATCCGGGCTCGGGCTGACCCAGCGATTGGAAATGGCCGTGAGGAAACAACCGACGCCGGCAACCGGAATAGGCGTTCCATTCGGGAAGCTGTTACGCAGGACGAGTGTCTTGGTGGCCGAGTTCGCCGCGTTCGTCGGGCCGGGAAGCGTGAAGTTCCACGATCCGCTCTCGACGTAATCGACGCAGCGCGCGGTCGCCCCGCCGAAGCCCAAATCGCCGCCGAAATTGTTCAGGAAACTGCCGGCGAAGGTGAAGACAGGGTTCTGCCCGGAGGTTTTGGTGAGCGAAAGGTTCGTCTCACCGGTGCCGGGCACGTTGCCGCTCAGGCCGCTGGTCGCCCACACGGTGCTGAGGAAGCAGTGCCGATTGGGCGTCGCGGGTCGCGTATCAGATGTGAGGTTGTCTGTCTGGGATAACTCGACCATGTTGGCCGTGGCGAAAATGCAGATCGCGCTCGCGCCCACGCCCGTACCGACGCCGCCCTTGGTGCGAAGCACCCAGAAGCCGCCGATATTGACGACCTCGGCACGCGCCTCGACGGTCGCATCGGGATGCGGGAAGAAGGCGGGATTGCCGACAAAGCTCCCCGAGATGCCGCTGAGAAAGCAGGTCTGCTGGTTGACCGGGCCGAGCTTGGCTTGGTGCATGCCGGTGCCGGCATTGCGGATGGTGGCGCCGCCCGCGACGGCAAGCGCCGACGCCGGCGCAGGTGCCAGGGCGACGGCCAAGATGCCCGCCGCCAAGGCTGCCCGGAAGTAATGAAACAATCGAATGAGACGCATATCAGATTCCTCCATGGGATAAAGATAGTTTTGGACAGAGATCATTTTTCATTCGTCATACGGCTCCCGGATTTCGGCGTCGTGAGGGATGCCCTGTACCGCTGAAGTCCGTTTCCGTTCGCCTGAGGTGAATATCGCAATTGTGTCGGGTATTCTTGGACTTGCCCGACAGACGGTTGGACGGCATACGACCGAATTGTCGGCAAACGACCTATTCACTAGTCTGGCGCGGACTTGGGGTTTTACTATCCATTACAAACGGCCAGGCAGCGTTGCTTGCGCTCGCGTGAGACGGGACTGCGATGGACTTGCCGCCTTCAGACTTTCGATTGCTGCGCTACGCGTCCGATTGGATTGCGCCACCCAAAAGGGTGGAGGCATGGCGATCTATTCTGTCGCGCAAGCTCCTGAAGGCGGACATTGCAACGCTGCCAGGCCAACCCTTTCAAGTCGACGCCAGCCTGCGTCTGTTGCCCGGCGTCCGCTTCGGTGTCGGCCTGTTCGGCGCTTCGATCAGCAGGCGCACGCGCGCCATCGCGGACGCGGACGGCGAGGGATTTCTTCTGGTCGTAAACCTGGAAGGCGAGTTTCGAGTCTGCGGACCCGACGGTGAATTCGCGCTGAAGGAAGGCGAGGGTTATTTCATCGCCTGTTGCGAGGAGGCGACGTTCATTCGCCCGACCCCCGGCCGACTGCTTTGCGCTCGCTTCGATGGCGCGCCGCTCGCCGAGATCGTTCCCGCGCTCGGCGAATGTTCCGGTCGCGTCATCAGCCGCGATTGCGAGGCCCTGCGCCTTGCCGTCGTCTATATGCGCAGCCTCGACGATACGCAGGGACTGGACGAGCCCGAACTGAGGCGGCTTGTCGTCGCTCATATCTTCGATCTTGCGTCGCTCGCCCTCAGTTCACTGAGCGCCCGCCGCGCCGCCGCCGAAACGGGACGCACCGCCGCGCGCCTCGGCGCCATCAAAAGGTACATCTCCGAGAATCTGGGAAATTGCCATTTTTCCGTGACGGACGCGGCCCGCCACCATCATCTCTCGCCCCGGCAGGTGCAGCGGCTGTTCGGCGCCGAGGGCACGACATTCTCCGAATATCTGCTGAGCAAGCGGCTGGCGCAGGTGCATGTGGCTTTGACGGATCCCAGGCGCGCGCATCGCGGCATTGGTGAAATCGCGCTGGGCTTGGGTTTCGGTGACGTTTCGCATTTCAATCGCGTATTCCGGCGGCGCTTCGGCATACCGCCGTCGGCGGTGCGCAGCGCCGCGCCCGCGCGAACCGCGTAGCGCCTTGTGTCCGCTCGCATATGAACCGCAGCCGGACCGCCTGGCGCGACGGTCCGCCGGTGTTGGCCGCCCAGGCGCCGGCCGATCCGCTTGGCCGAGACGCGGGAGCCAACGTCTTGACGCGGCCGGCGAATTCGGGTGGCCTGCCCGGCAACAACAATAGGTGGGTCGCGACGCCATGAAGAGCCGCTTTAGGGCCATTTTGCTCCGCAAGGACGCCGACAAGCAGACCGCCGAGGATGTGGAACTGACGCCGGACGACCTGATGCCGGGCGATGTGACCGTCGCGGTGTCGCACTCGACGGTGAACTACAAGGACGGGTTGGCGCTCACCGGCCGCTCGCCCGTGGTGCGCAAATTTCCGATGATCCCCGGCATCGATCTGGCCGGCATTGTCGAAGAATCCTCGCATCCGCAATTCAAGCAAGGCGACAAGGTCGTGCTCAACGGTTTTGGCCTGAGCGAAGTGCACTATGGCGGCTATTCGGAGCTGGCGCGGGTCAAGGGCGACTGGCTGGTGCCGCTGCCGAAGGAATTCTCGCCGGCGCAGGCCATGGCGATCGGCACGGCGGGCTACACCGCGATGCTCTGCGTCCTGGCGCTGGAAGACGCACATGTGAAGCCGGGCAGCGCCGTCATCGTCACCGGCGCGGCCGGCGGTGTCGGCTCGGTCGCAGTCGCGCTACTGGACAGGCTTGGTTACAAAGTCATCGCCTCGACCGGCCGTCCGGAAGAGGAGGCGTATCTCAAAGGCCTGGGCGCGGCGGAAATCATCCCGCGCGCCGAACTGGCCGGCGAGCCGCGCATGCTCGGCAAGGAACGCTGGGCGGGCGCGGTCGACAGCGTCGGCTCCAAGACCCTCGCCAATGTGATCGCGTCGACCTCTTACGGCGGCGCGGTCGCGGCTTGCGGCCTGGCGGCGGGGCTCGAGCTGCCGACCAGCGTCGCGCCGTTCATCCTGCGCGGCATTTCGCTGCTCGGCATCGACTCGGTGCAGATGCCAAAGCCGCGCCGCATCCAGGCGTGGAACCGGCTGGCGAAGGACCTCGATGTCGGCAAGCTCGCGGCGATGACGAAAACGATTCCGCTGTCGGGCGTGCGCCAGGCGGCGGAGGACATTCTCGCAGGCAAGATCCGCGGCCGCCTGGTCGTAGAGATTTAAGGATCGCGCCCGTCGCATGGATTATCTCTTTCTCATCGTCTCGGGCGTCGTCATCGGGCTGATCGTCGCGGTTCCCATCGGGCCGGTGAACCTGATCTGCATCCGGCGCACGCTGGCCTTCGGGCCGGTGAACGGTTTCGTCTCGGGGCTCGGCGCCGCGCTGGGCGATACGGTGTTCGCCATCGTGACCGGCTTCGGCCTGACCGCGGCGGCCCAGCTCATCAAAGGCTATGCCTCGCTGCTCGAACTGGTCGGCGGCGTCATGCTGATCTATTTCGGCATCCACACGTTCTTGGCAAAAGTCGAAGCGCGGCTGCCGGATTCGCTGACCTCCAAGGAGAAGGGCGCCTCGACCCTGTTCCGCGCCATGGCGTCGACCTTCGCGCTGACCATCACCAATCCGGCGACGCTGCTGGGCTTCGCGGCCCTGTTTGCCGGACTGGGCGGCCTGGCCGGCGGTCATCCGAGCTTTCTTGCCGCCGCCTTTGTCGTCATCGGCGTGGCGGCGGGTTCGGCGTTGTGGTGGCTGGTGCTGACCACGATCGTCGGGCTGTTCCACGCCAGCATCAACGACCGCGTCATGGCAATCATCAACAAGGGCTCGGGCTTCGCCGTCGGCGGCTTCGGGCTCGCCGTGCTGGTGCACTTGGCCGCGAAGTTCTTTTAGGCACCGCCATCGAGCGTGAAGAGGCCCGAGCGCGGACACGACATTCCCTTGACCGGGACGCTCACGAACTTCGCGCGCTTCTCGTCGACCCGCCATGCCGCCAGCGCGGGCAGCAGGGTGCCGTCGTCAGGCGCGTAGTGATGCGCAGTGTTCGGATCGAAGCCGCTCCTGTTGTCGAGCAAGGCGTAGACAGAGTCCGTCATCTCCTTGCCGCCGACCCGACATAGGCCGCTGAACTCCGGCGTGGCGCGCGAATGCGCGGGAAACGCCAGCACGTCGCGAATGACGTTCTTGCCGTCGACCAGCATGTTGTAGTCGCCGCCGCAGATGCGCCACGACACCATCTGCAAACGGTCGTTGATGATCTCCGCGCCTTCGTCCACCAGCGCGATGTCCTTGTGCTTGGCTTCGGTGACGACGACCCTTTCGTCCATCATGACGTGGCCGATCAGCGCCTTTGGGATATCGCCGCCGCAATGCATGGCATCGAACTCGTCGCGCGCCTGCGCCGCGCCGGAGAACAGCAGCAGGCCGGCGGCGACGCCGAAGATGAATTTCATCATGACGCGTTGTGCACCTTCCGCGTCAGCGCCGCCATCCGCGCGATGACCTCTTCGGCTTCGGCCATAATCTCTTCGATGATTTCGCGCGACGGCTTGACGTCGTGGATGCCGCCGGCGCCCTGACCCATCGCGAAGGCGGAGCGTTCGCGGCTGAGCCCTTCGATCTGGCCGCCGATGCCGCCCATGACGCCGGCCTGGCTGGAGAGCTGCGCCTGGAACGGGAACGGCTTGATGTCCTGCGGCCGTTTTTCCCAATCGGCCACCCATTCGTTCTTGAAAACGCGCATCGGCTTGCCGGAATAGGAGCGGGTGATGATCGTGTCCTCGTCCGTCGCGTCGACGATGACCTGCTTGTAGAGCCCGCCGGCATGCGCCTCGGTCGAGGCGATGAAGCGCGTGCCCATCCAGACGCCTTGCGCGCCCAAAGCCAGTGCCGCCGCGAGCCCGCGGCCGTCGACGATCGAGCCCGCCGCGATCACCGGAATTTTCACGGCGTCGACGATCTGCGGGATCAGCGCCAGGCCGGCGATGCGGCCCGTATGGCCGCCGGCCTCCGTGCCTTGCGCGACAACCGCGTCCAGACCGCCGCGCTCCGCCGAGACCGCGTGCTTCACCGCGCCGTTGACGTTCATGACCTTGAGGCCCGCGTCGTGGAATTTCTTGGTCAGGTGCGGCGGCGGCACACCGAGGCCGGAGATGAACGCCTTGGCGCCGCCTTCGATGATGATGTCGGCGGTGCGCTCGAGCGACTCCGGAACCGCGGCTAGAAGATCGACGCCGAATGGCTTGTCCGTCTTGTCGCGCACGACCTTCATCTCGTGGCGGATCTGGTCGAGCGAGCGTCCCGCCATGCCCAGCGTGCCGAAGCCGCCGGCTTCGGAGACCGCCGCGACCAACTCGCCATAGGACACCCCGCCCATGCCCGCGAGCATGATGGGATATTCGATGCCGAGCATGTCGCAGAGTGGCGTGCGGAGGGTCATGTCGGACTCCAGGGATCGGGCATCAAGGATCAGTATGCCGATTTTCCCGATCCCCGATACCGGATTACCGATATCTGTTTGCTGCCTCGCGCGTCAGGCCTAACGCAACGGAAAGGAAGTCGGAGCCGGCAGTGGCGCGTGCGCCCGGCGCAGCGCGCTGGATCGCTTCGCGCACGGCCGGCACACGGGCGGACCCGCCGGTGAAGAAGATCGTGTGGATGTCGGCCGGCTTCAGTCCGGCGTCGCGGATGCAGGACGACGCCGTCGCGTAGAGGCGCGCGGTGCGCGCGCGGATGGCACGGTCGAAACCCTGGCGTGTCGCCGGCGCGGCGAGGCCGGCTTCGACGAAATCGAGGGGCAGGGCGGCAGCCTCCGCCTCGCTGAGGCCGATCTTGCCGTCTTCCACCGTGAAGGCGATGCGGTGGCCAAGGCGCTGGCGGATCACTTTGAGCAGCCGCGCCACACGTTCCGGCTCGCGCGCGCCGGCGACCAGTTCGATCAGCATGCGCTCGTTCTGGAAGGTGTAGGTGAAGTTGATCGTCGACCAGGTCGACAGTTCGAAATAGAGCGAGTTCGGCATCGGCAGGCTCTTCTCGATCAGCTGCGTGCCCAACCCGAGCAACGGCATCACCGCGTCCAGGCTGAGCAGGGAGTCGAAATCCGTGCCGCCGACGCGTACGCCGTCATTGGCGAGGATGTCTTGCGTCCGATCGGCGCGCCTGCGCCGCTGCGGCCCGATACGGATGACGGTGAAGTCCGAGGTGCCGCCGCCGATATCGGCGATCAGCACGGTTTCCTCCGCCATCGCAGTCTCCTCATAGTGATAGGCCGCGGCGATCGGCTCATAGACGAAGCCGACGTCGCGAAAGCCGACCCGGCGGGCGATGCCTTCCAGCACGCGCTGCGCCTTGGCGTCGGCCACGTCGTCGTCGTCGACGAAACGCACCGGCCGGCCATGCACGACGGAGGTCAGTTCGGCGCCGGCGAAGGCCTCGGCCTTGCGCTTCAGGTGGCGGACGAAGATTTCCACCACCTCGGTCAGCGCCACCATTTTACTGCCGAGCGCTGTTTTCTCGTCGATTAAGGGCGAGCCCAGGATCGACTTCAGCGCCCGCATCAGGCGGCCGTCATGCTGGCCGATATAGGTTTCGATGGCCTCAGCGCCGAACAGCACATTGCCCTTGTTCTCGTAGTCGAAGAACACGGCGCTGGGGATCAGCGTCTCGCCGCCCTCCACGGGCGCCAGCACCGGCGCGCCGCCCAGCACGACGCCGATGGCGGAGTTGGAGGTGCCGAAATCGAGGCCGCAAGCGGTCATGAAAATCCCCTGTCACCCGTGTGAGGGAATGTCATCTATTACGATAGCCCGGGGCTTGCCAGACTGTTTCTTCGTCTCTATCCTGTGCCCGATAGTGGGATGCCCGGAAAACGGGCATCCCTTTTTGTTTGTGGACGGAATATCCGTCTACGGACGATTAGGCGGCGACTGCGTCGCCGCGGCGCGTTCGCCTGGACGTCGCCAGCGAGTACAGCGCGACCACGATCACATTGGGAATCCACGACGTATAGGCCAGCCAGACCGACGCTTCGCTGTAGCTGTGGAAGCCGGCCATGAAGAAGAACGGGATCTGCAGGCGCAGCGTCACGGCGCCGAAGGTCATGGCGTAGCTGAAGCGCATCAACAGGCGGTGCAGTTCGAACTTGCGCGCCACGGCGGCGCGCCAGGCGCCCAGCGTCGCGGCCAGCCAGCAGATTGCGAGGGCGGCGAAGCCGATGCCGGCGATCGGCCCGCCCGAGGCGTAAGGCGTCGTGGCCAGCGCGGCGATGCCGGCGATCGTGCAGGCGATGACATAGGTGCGGCCCATGAGGCGATGCAGCCAGGGCCGCCGGGCGCGCAGGCCGGGGACGAATTGGAAGGGTCCGACGAACAGGGCGACGGGCGCGATCAGCATGTGGCCGAGGGCCTGGAACGGCACGCGCTCGATGACCCCGCGGATGCCGGCATCGATGCCCATCCAGACATGTGCCGGCACCCAGGCGAAGCGCAGGGAGTAAATCGCAACGCCGACGGCCAGAAACGTCATGGTGTAAAGACCGAACCGCCCGATGCCTCTTTCCATTTGCCGCTCCCGCCGATATCTTAACACTGTCCAGATAAGGTAAGCCGTCATTTGAACAGTGTCAAGATGAAGCCGAAGGCAAAAAAAACCGCCAAGCGCAAGGCCTACCACCATGGCGACCTGCACGACCAGTTGGTGGCCGCCGCCGAAGCGATCATCCTGGAACGCGGCGTCGACGGCTTCACGTTGCGCGAGGCGGCGCGACGGGCCGGGGTATCGCCGGCCGCGCCGGCGCATCATTTCAAGGACGCGCGCGGCCTGCTTTCGGAAGTCGCGCTACGCGGCTATCAGGAATTCGGCGACGCGCTCGAGGCGGCGGACAAGCGCGGCGGGAGCGATCCGCAAAAGCGCCTGGACGAGCAGGGGCTCGCCTATGTGAAGTTCGCGCTGACGAATCCGGCGCGCTTTCAGCTGATGTTCGCGCACCCCAAATACGACATGGGCTATAAAGATCTCGCCACGGTGGCGAACCGGTCCTTCCTCACGCTCGAAGGCGCCGTGCGCGCCGCGAACGGCCTGAGGCCCGACGCCGCCATGACGCCGGAGGCCTACGGCTTCCTGATGGCGACCTGGTCGATCGTGCACGGTTTTTCGCATCTGGCGCTGGGCGGCGAACTGGACTGGGCGGCGAGCGGCCGCGGCGGCAAGAGCGCCATCCTCGAACGCTTCCTGCCGCTCACGCTGAAGCACCTGCCTGTGCCAAAGCGATGACTTCGCGGATGGCATCGGCCACGATGTCGGGGCGCTCGACCGGGATGCCGTGACCGGCCGCCACTTCGCGGCGGACGCCGCGAGAGGACAGCGCGGCAAGCTCGTCGTGCATCTGGCGCCAGGCCGCATGCAATCGCGTGGCCTCTTCCTCGGAAGGCGAGCCCCACGCCATCTTGCCGGCGGTGAGCACGACCAGCGGCATGGCGCCCAGCTTGCGGCCGGCGGATTTGAGCTGCTCGCGGCTGTCGCCGTCGGAGAAACTGAAATCCAGCGAGTGAAGGGTGCGCCAGAACACCGGCGACAGCCGCCAGGCCCGCATCGCTTCGTTGACACTGTCGGGAAGATTGCGATCAGGCGGCGGGACGCATTCGGCGTATTCCGCGCTGCCCGGCACCGGATTGGCGGCCGCCGCCCACTGCTCGCAGCGGCGGTATCGCGCGAGCGCCGCCTCATGCAGCGCCGTGCCGCGCGGCGTGATCTGGGCAAAGCGTTCGACCTGATATTCGCTCGACGGGTCGGCCAGCACCATGCCGGTGACCTCCTCCGGGTGCTGGAAGGCGAACAGCCGCACATCGAAACTGCCGGCGGAATGGCCGGCGAGGATGTAGGGCGGCGCAAGGCCAAGTGCCTTCAGCACCGCGCGCAGGTCTTCGACGATGTTCTGCGTCGTGCTCGGCCGCCCGCCGGGATCGCTGAAGCCCAGGCCGGCGCGGTCGTAGGAGAGGACCGTATTTGTCTCCGACAAGCGCCGCTGCACCGGCGCCCAACCGATCGTCGTGCCGCCCATGCCGGCCGCCAGCACGATCGTCGGGGAACCTTCACCGCTCAGACAGACATTGATCCGCCGTCCGCCGATATCGACGAGACGTTGCGGGCGAGCATAAAGCTCCAAGCGGATGTCAGGTGCGGCCATGATCGCTCGTCGATCCATGAGACGGTTCAATCGAATCCGGTCGAGTTCGGCGGTGGCGACAAACCAGTGCGTTGAAGGTTCGACCAGCACAAGTCACGAAACTGCATTCGGCTCCATTGGAGTGGGAACTGGAAGCTTCGAGGCCAAGTCGTGCACAAACTGGAAACATCCAGCGGCAATCTCATGGAATTCCTCTGTGCTAATTTGCACTCGTTCTCCCAATTTGTACCGGCGCTCCCGAATTTCGCGTTTCAAGAAAATCTGAATTTCTGTCTGGCTTTCTTCCTCGGGCACCACTTTGCAGTTGGGCCCAAGTTCGACTTCCTCTCCATGTCGTAAGTAGAAAATCTTGAATCGAGGAGTCGCCAAGACGAGCGCTTCGTCACCTTTCAAATCGATTTCGGAAACTATTCCATTTCTGTGCTCCAGGCAGTTTCGTACATTTTGAAGCGACAGAAATTCACGATTAAAGGAGAGAGGAGATGTCAGGTTTTTGTTAACAGCCTCCATCAAGGCTGGGAAAGACATTTTGTTGGCTTCGCGTTTTGCTTCTGTCACAGCTGCTTGAAAGTGCTGCAATGTGGTTTGGCCTTGAGGATACTTGGCCACGACAACATACTCTGCGGCTGCCTCCAGCGACTCTCGGACACCGCGTGCCAGATCGTGAAACCCCTTGCCTAGCAACCAAGCCAAATACAAAAATCTTCTTTGGTCAGCACTTATCCCAGGAACAGGCGTACTTAATTCCAACGCCATGAAAGCCGTGATCGGCGGTGGTCTGGTGAGATCGGCGCGTTCGATGGCTTCGCTGCAGAGAGTAATGATCTCAGCACTGTGCTTTATGGCCGTCAGCGCCGGCACCATCACACTATGGGAATTGAGCGCAATTCTTAGATTGGGGAGAGGACTGTCGCTCATTAGAAAATGATGTACCCGCCATCGATAATGAAGGTGTCGCCGGTGTGGTACTTCGCGGCGTCGGAGGCGAGGTAGACGGCGATGCCGCCGAAATCCTCCGGCTTGCCCCAGCGGCGCATCGGCACGCGCGGGATGACTTTCTCGGCGAAGGCGGTCGAGCTCTGCGCCCCGGCCGTCATCTCGGTCGCGATCCAGCCCGGCGCGATGGAGTTGGCGCGGATACCGTAGCGGGCATGTTCGACGGCGATCGAGCGCACCATCGCCATCACCGCGCCCTTGGTCGCGCTGTAGGCCTCGTTGCGGCCCGCGCCCTCGAAGCCGGCGAGGCTGGCGACGCCGACCAGCGAGCCGCCGGCATCGCCCTTGCCGGCGCGCGCCACCATGTGCTTGCAGGCTTCGCGCAGCGTGAAGAAGACGCCTTCCTCGTTGACGGCGTGGACGCGGCGCCAGGTCTGGATCGTCATTTCACTAAAGGATGGAGCTCCTCCGCCGATGCCGGCATTGGCGATCACGGTGTCGACGCGGCCGAATTCCTGCACCGCGGCACCAAACGCGTCGATCACTTCGGCTTCGTTGGCGACGTTGACCTTGCGCGCGCCGGCGCGGACGCCATGCGCCTTCAGTTTCGCGACCGCGTCGGCGTTTTTGTCGTCCTTGGTGCCCCAGACGACGATATCGGCGCCGGCCTGCGCCAGCGCGTCGGCCATGCCCAGGCCGATGCCGCCATTGCCGCCGGTGACGAGCGCGACTTTTCCGCTCAGATCGAATGGCTTGTACATGCGGTTCCTCCCGTTTTCGCTGCCGCAACCGTAGAGGCTGCCCCGAATGCAGGCAACTCGCGGTAACCATGTTGCCCCCGTCCGTCTCCCAATTGCCGCGCGGCTATGACATCCTGCGCGGCAACAGCAGTGGGGCACGGTATTCCGCATGACATCCGAGATCGCGGTGATGAACCAGCGGGCGGTCGCGCTCGCCGCCGACTCCGCAGTGACGCTGATCGACGGCGGCACGGTCGTGGTGCGCAACGACCAGCGCAAGCTCTACAATCTGGTGGGCGGTCTTCCCGTCGGCGTGATGTTCTTCGGCGTCGCCGACATGATGGGGCATCCCTGGGAACATCTGATCGAGCACTACCAGAAGAAAGCCAAGTCCGGCGCCCTGCCGCATATCCGCGGCTACGCGACGAGCTTTGTCGGCATGCTCGACAATCTGGAGGAATTCTTCCCCAAGGATCGCCAGCGCGACGAGTATAAGCGCCTGCTCGCGAGCGTGTTCCGCTACATCTTTCATCTGGCGCAATATCTGCGCGAGTCCGGCGGCGCCGAACGCCAGAGCATCAGCGACACCACGATCCTGGAAGAAGCCATCGAGCGCGTCTGGCGCGACTATCAGTTCCGCGACGACGGCAGCCCGCGCGGCGATCTCTCCTGCTTTCCGCAGGGCTTCGCGGAGACCGTGCGCCGCGGCTACAGCGCCGACATCGACGAACTCATCGCCTACGGCTTTCAGCCCTTCGGCCTCGGCAAGCAGGCAGTGCAGCATCTCAAGGAGATCGCGGTCTTCTGCGTCGTCAAGGATCTGTTCCTGGAGGACGTCACGGGCCTGGTGTTCGCCGGCTTCGGCTCGGAGGAGCGCTATCCCATCGTCACGACGTATTTCGTCTCGGCCATCGTCGGAGGCATCGTCAAGCGGGCGGAAGCGTCGTTCGACGCCATCGACGGCGACACCCGCTCCAAGATACGCGTCTTCGCCGACAGCGAAGTCACCAATGCCTTCATCCGCGGCATCGACTTCAACCTGGAGCGCCGCGTCTATGGCGCGCTCAACATGCTGATGCACGGGCTGGTGGACCAGGTCATCGGTTCGTTCCCGAACGCCGATCCGGCGGTGAAGGAAGACATCCGCCGTCAATTCCAGACCAACTATATCCCGCAATATTTCGACGCCTTCCGCGGCATCATCGGCGACTACCAGCAGCACGCCTATATCAATCCGGTCCTGCGCGTCCTCGAAATCGCCTCGCGCAACGAGTTGGCCGAGACGGCGCGGGAACTGGTCTCGCTCAATGTCTTCAAAAAGCGCATAATGGCCCAGAAACAGACCGTCGGCGGCGCCATCGACGTCGCCATCATCAGCCGCGAAGGCGGCTTTCAGTGGCATTCGAGGCAGGGTGGAGGCTGACATGGCCGAGCAACGCAACGCAGCAACGGGTTCCCTCGGCGACGGCGCCGAACGCCTGGAACGGCTTATCCGCGGGGTCAAGGATCGCCAGTACAGCGAGGCGCACAGCGCGCCCGAGCCCAAGACCGTGCCCAACGCCTTCGCCGTCAGTCCCGAGGAAGCTTGGTCGAAGAAATTCATGACCGCCGGCATCGGCCCCAACGACTTCAAGCCGGTCCAGATGCCGGCCATCGCGGTCGCGGCACCGACTGCCAATCAGGCGCTCAAGCCGGCTCCCAAGGAGCTGGAACCGGCCCTGTCGCATGGCACGGCGCCGGCCAAAGCCAAAGCAGCGCCTGGCGATATCCGTCCCGGGCACATCGGCCAGGCGCTGGCCAAGCCGGCCCGCCGCCGGTCCTGGTTCGGCCGCCTCGTCCGGAACGGTTGAAGCGACCCTGAAAGCGCCGCAAAAAACCGATTTATCCCGCCTCCGGTGCGGCGTCAGTCCGTTTGAGCGCGGCGTGCGATTCTGAGATAAACTGCGGCAACGCAAACAGGAGTCCGATTATGAAGCGTTTCGGGGCCATCATGGCCGCCTTGACCGCCCTATTGTCGTTCGCGACGGCCCCGGCGCATGCCGCCGATCCGGCCCTGAGTTCGGACGCGAATGCTGCCTACCTGCGGGCCAATGCCGCCAAGCCCGGCGTGGTCGTCCGCCCCAGCGGCTTGCAGTACAGCATCATCAAGAGCGGCTTTGGCGGCCGCGCGGCGCCGACCGACGAGGTGAAAGTCCAGTACACCGGCATGCTGATCAACGGAAAGGTGTTCGACGGCACCGAGCCGATGACGCCGGCCACGTTCACCGTGAACAAGCTGATCCCCGGCTGGACCGAAGCCCTCGGTCTGATGCGGGTCGGCGACAAATGGCACTTGGTCATTCCCGCCAACATGGCCTATGGCGCGCGCGGCGCCGGCGACGGGCTGATCCCGCCGAATCAAGTGCTGGTCTTCGACATGGAACTCCTGGAGGCGAACCATCCCAAAAAAGGTGCGCCGGACCCCAACGATCCGGACAACCCGGACTCGCAATAGCGCGGGAACCGGAACGCCTTTGCGGAACTTGATATAAGCGGACAAGGTGCGGATGAACCGCATCGTGGGGCAGTTAGGCACGTGTTCAAGGCGGTCCTCAGCTTCTGGCGTCATCGGGCAAGGAGCGGAAAGCTCCGGATATCGATCGCCCTGTTCCTGGTGGTCGGCGCCTCCGTGCTGTTCTGGGCCAGCCGCGACTACACCGTCGTGGCGCCCGACTGGGCCGGCCAGATCAGCGGCCTGACCTACAATCCCAGCCACATCTTCAAGCTGCGCGACAATCTCCACGTCACGCCCGAGCAGATCGAGCGCGACATGGCGCAGCTCTCGCAGCTGACCAGCCGCGTGCGCACCTACACGGTGGCCGGCGGCATGGACAAGGTGCCCGAGATCGCGCGCCGTCACGGCATCACGGTGTCGCTCGGCTGCTGGATCTCGGCCGATCTCGAGCAGAACGAGACCGAGCTTGCGCTCTGCATCAAGACCGCGCTGGCCAACCGCCGCGTCATCGACCGCGTCTTCGTCGGCAATGAAGCCATCCTGATGGGCTTCGTCACGCCCGATCAGCTCAACGGCTACATCAAGCGCGTGCGCGACGCGCTGCCCAGCCGCATCAAGATCACGACCGCGGAGCCGTGGTCGACCTGGCTGCTGACGCCCGAGATCGGCCAGTATGTCGACGTCATCTCGGTGCACCTGCTGCCCTATTGGGAAGGCATGTCGGCGCACGATTCGCTGCTGTTCCTGGAGCACGCCTACAACGACGTGCAGGAGGAGTTTCCCGACAAGACGGTGATCATCGGCGAAGCGGGCTGGCCGTCGCAGGGGCGCACCAAGCGCTTCGCCGAGCCGTCGACCGCCAGCGAAGCCTATTTCATGCGCGCCTTCGTCCAGCTCGCGCGCGAGAAGGGCTACGATTACTACCTGCTCGAGGCCTACGATCAGCCCTGGAAGGGCGGCAATGAAGGTTCGGTCGGCGCCAGCTGGGGGCTGTACGACGCGCTGGGCAATCCGAAATTCGCCTTCACCGGATTGCTGCGCACCTTCCCCGAATGGCGCACCTACGCGCTGTTCGCCTCCATCCTGACGCTGGCCCTGGGCTTGCTGATCCTCGGCTGGATGCCGCGCATGCGCCAGCAGGGCTATCTGATGATGGGCGGGCTGGTCGCCGTGGTCTCGACCGGCCTGCTGGTCCTGATCGACGCCAGTTCGCTCGAATATGTCGAGCCCACCGATCTGGCGATGATCATCGCCATGACGCCGCTGGTGTTGCTCGCATCGACGGTGATCCTCACCGAAGGCATCGAGCTTGCCGCCAGCCTGTGGCGCGTCGAGCGCCGCGTGGTGCGCGCCGCCATCCCCGAGAAAAGCCCGCGCGTCAGCGTGCATGTGCCGTGCTTCAACGAGCCGCCGGCGATGGTGATCGAAACGCTGAACGCGCTGTCGCGGCTCGACTACGACAATTTCGACGTCATCGTGCTGGACAACAACACGCCCGATCCCGCGACCTGGATGCCGGTGCAGGCGCATTGCGCCACGCTCGGCGAGCGCTTCCGCTTCTTCCACTATGACGACATGGCGGGCTTCAAGGCCGGCGCGCTCAACGAAGCGCTGAAGCTCACCGATCCCAAGACCGTCTATGTCGCCGTCATCGACAGCGACTACCAGGTCGAGCCATTCTGGCTGCGCCGGGCGCTGCCCTTCTTCGCCTCGGACAATATCGCGGTGGTGCAGGGCCCGCAGGATTACCGCGACGCGCATCAGAGCATCTTCAAGGCGATGGCTTACGAGGAATATCGTGGCTTCTTCCAGATCGGCATGGTCGAGCGCAACGAGCACAACGCCATCATCCAGCACGGCACGATGACGATCGTTCGCCGCCACGCGCTCGAGGAAGTCGGCGGCTGGGCGATGTGGTGCATCACCGAGGACACCGAACTCGGCCTCAAATTGTTCGAAGCCGGCTACGGCGCGGCCTACATCCCCGAACCGATGGGCTACGGGCTGATGCCCGACACGCTCGATGCCTTCATCGGCCAGCGCTATCGCTGGGTCTATGGCGCGATGCAGATCATGAAGCGGCACGCCGGCGCGGTGTTCCTCGGCCGCTCGAAGCTCTCCGCGGCGCAGCGCTACCAGTTCCTGGTCGGATGGCTGCCGTGGATTTCCGACGGCCTCGGCATGGTCGTGACCTACATGGCGTTGATCTGGACCGGCCTGATGTGGGCCGCGCCGCAGACCTTCGACGTGCCGCTGCCGGCGTTGTCCGCCGCGGCGCTCGCCCTCTTCGCGGCGAAGACAATGAAGACGCTGCTGCTCTATCCGCAGAAGGTGCGCTCGGGCATGCGCGGCGCGCTGGTCGCCTCGATCGCCGGCCTTTCGACGACGCACGCCGTCGGCAAGGCGGTGATCTCCGGCCTGTTCACGCGCGGCAAGCCGTTCCTGCGCACGCCCAAATGCGAAGACCAGGCGCTGCTCAGCCAGGCGCTGCGCAAGGTCTGGCAGGAGACGACGCTGTTCGGCCTGTGCCTGCTGGCGCTGCTGTCGCTCGGCACCGGTCCCGAGCTCGACGATCCGGCCATCCAGCTATGGATGGTGATGATTTCGGTGCAGAGCCTGCCTTATCTCGCCACCGTCGTGACCGCCGCGATCAGCGCGGTCTCCAACAAGCAGCGTACCGCACAGGCCGCCCTGGCCGCGACGCCGCCTGAGCCCGAACCGGCGCTGCGCAAGGCGGCCTAAAGCGCGATCACTTTGCCCGGATTGAGGATGTTCTTCGGATCGAGCGTGCGCTTGAGCGCGCGCATGAGATCGAGTTCGACGGCGCTCTTGTAGCGCGTCAGCTGGTCGCGCTTCTGCACGCCGATGCCGTGCTCGGCACTGATCGAGCCGCCGAAGTCGTGGACGATGTCGTGCACGATGCGCTGGATATCTTCCCAGCGCGCGAGGAACGTTTCGCCGCCGCCATTCTTCGGCGCGCTGAAATTGAAATGGATGTTGCCGTCGCCGATATGGCCGAAGCTGACCGGCCGCGCGCCGGGCAGGGCTTTGAGGACAGCGTCCGTCGCCTTTGTCAGGAACGCCGGGATCGCGCTGACCGGCACCGAGATGTCGTGCTTGATCGAGGCGCCTTCGCGTTTCTGGGCTTCCGACAGGTTCTCGCGCAGCGCCCAGAAGGCGGCGCGTTGCGTCTCGCTCGCGGCAATCGCCGCATCGGTGACGATGTCCGCGCCGGCGCCAGCAAGGGCGGTCTCGAACATGGCGTTCAAGTCGAACTGCGCCGCGCTGGTCGCTTCGATCAGCACGTACCAGGGCGACGGCGCGGCCAACGGATCGCGCGCGCCCGCGATGTGAGCGACGACCAGTTCGATCCCGAGGCGCGGCACCAGTTCGAAAGCGGAGACCAGCCCGCCGGTCTCAACCTGCATCCGCGTCAGCAGCGCCACCGCGGCGGCGGGCGAAGGCACCGCGACGAAGGCCGTCGCGCGCGCCGCCGGCTTGGGGAACAGTTTCAGCACCGCCGCCGTGATAACGCCCAGCGTGCCTTCGGCGCCAATGAAGATCTGCTTTAAGTCGTAACCGGTGTTGTCCTTGCGCAATCCGGTCATGCGGTCGAGCACCCGCCCATCGGCCAGCACGACCTGGAGCCCCAGCACCAGATCGCGCGCCATGCCGTAGCGCAGCACGTTCACGCCGCCGGCATTGGTCGAGAGATTGCCGCCGATCGTCGCCGTGCCTTCCGCCGCCAGGCTCAACGGAAAGAGCAAGCCGCCGTCGTCGGCCGCCTTCTGTGCCGCCGCGAGGACAACGCCGGCCTCGACGCTCAGCGTCTGCGCCGAAGCATCAAGCGCGAGAACTCTGTTCATGCGCGACAGGCTCAGCAGCACTTCGCCGTCGAACGGAATCTGTCCGCCGACCAGGCCGGTGTTGCCGCCTTGCGGTACGATCGGCGTGCCGGTCTCGTTGCAGATCGCCAGGATCGCCGAGACTTGCGCCGTCGCCGCCGGTTTGAGCAGCAGCGCCGAACGGCCACGATACTTGCTGCGCCATTCTTCGAGATGCGGCGCAATCTCCGCCGGGTCTTCGCTGAAACCGTTCGCGCCGGCGGCGGCTTTCAGGCGGGCGAGGGTTTGCGGCGTCATGGCGGCGGCGCGGCGGCGCGCTGCAGCCGGTCGTTGATCGCCTCGCCGAGCCCATGGCTGGGCACCGGCATCACCGCGATCGACGCCGTGCCGCCGGCGTCAAGGATATGGAGCATGGCGAAGAGATTGGCGGCGGCTTCTCTCAAGTCCCCCGCGACGCTGAGATTGAGCGTCAGCCGCGCGCCTTGCGGCGTCAGCGGCCCGAAGGCCAGTAATGCCTCGTCTGGCCTCACGGACATGGCGTCCAGGCGGAGCTTGGCGCGTGGCGCATAATGACTTGCCAGTTGTCCGGGCGACTGGATTTTGCCGCCGCGCGAAATCGCCAAGGGTCCGGCAAGCGCTTCGATATCGCCGCGCGCAATCGCGCCGGCGCGCAGCAGGACCGGCCGCCCGCCGTCGAATCCGATCACGGTGGATTCCAGCCCCAGCGGCGTCGCGCCGCCATCCAGGATAAAGTCGACCTTGTCGCCGAGGCTTTGCATCACATGCTGCGCCGTCGTCGCCGTCACGCGGCCGGACGCGTTGGCGCTGGGCGCGGCGATGGGGCGGCCGCTGATGCTCAGCAGCCTAGCGGCAACCGGATGCGCCGGCACGCGAAGCGCCACGGTGTCCAGGCCGGCGCTGACCAATTCGGAAAGACCACAACCGGCGGCGCGCGGCAGGACCAGGGTCAGCGCGCCGGGCCAGAAGGCCGCTGCCAGAAGCTGGGCGCTGTCGTTGAACGTCGCATAGCGTTCCGCTTCGGCGAGATTGCCGACATGCACGATCAGCGGGTTGAACCGGGGCCGGCCCTTGGCCTCGAAGATGCGCGCCACGGCGCGGCCGTCGGTGGCGTCGGCGCCGAGGCCGTAGACGGTCTCGGTCGGAAACGCGACGAGGCCACCGTCGCGCAAAATGCGCGCGGCGTCGGCGATCGCACCGTCATCGGCGCGGCGCAGCGGTGAAGGAACCACAATCGTCATGGGGGCAGTCTATAGCGCAAATCAGCCGGCTTTTGTCGCCGTCAAATCGACCGTGATGGTGACCTCATGCGTCACCGGCGTGGGAGCGGCCCACTCGCCGGTGCCGAGGCCGAAATCGGTCCGCAGCACCACGACTTTGCCCGTCATATGCGCCGTGTTGCCGGTGATGGTCAGCGTGAAGGGCAGGGTGACGGCGCGCGTCACGCCGTGCAGCGCCAGCCGCCCGGTCGCGACATAGGCGTTGGGGCCCTTGGCGGTGAAGGACGTGGTCTCGAACTTCGCGGTCGGAAACTGGCCGGTGGCGAAGCCTTCGGATCCCTGCAGGCCGTCGTCGTTGTCGGGTGAGCCCGATGTCTCGCTTGCAAGATCGATGGTCACCACCGCCTTGGCGTGGGCGAGGTCGGCCGGATCGAAGGAGATATCGGCCTTCCACGATTTGAAAGTCGCCACTAGAGCCTCGCCGCTCCACTGCACCGTGAAGCCGAGGCGGCTCTTGGCATGATCGACCTTCCAGGTCGCCGCGGCGGCCGGCGCGGCGAACAGGAGCAGGGCGGCTGCGGTGGCGCAAAGTCTTTTCATGCCGGATCGTTTACTTGTGTGCCCGGGACCATGCGCTTGAGCACATCGTCGCGGCGCAGGAAGTGGTGATAGAGCGCCGCGCCAACATGGATGGGAAGCAGCACGATGGCGCTCCAGGCCAGCACGACATGCGTGCTGTCGAAAAACTCGTGATAGGGCCTGAGTTCGGCGCGGGGCATGCCGCTGAAGAGCGGCAGGTTCGGCCAATTGAACATGCCAAAATAAAGCGTGCCGTTGCCCAGCGGCGAGGCCGACGCCAGGACCCAGCCGGACAGCGGAATGAAGACGATCAGGAAATAGAGCAGAACATGCGAGGCGTGCGCGCCGAACCGCAACACGGGCGGCATGCCGCGCGGCAGCGGCGGCACCGGATTGATCAGGCGCCAGCCCAGCCGCAGGAGGCTCAGCACCAATATCGTCAGGCCGATCGATTTGTGCGTCTGCACGAGCATGAACTTGCTGGGATCGCTGCGCGGCAGGTCGGCCATGTAAAGGCCGAGCGCGATGTTGGCGAGCACCGCCGCGGCAATGACCCAGTGAAAGGTCATCGCGACGCTGCCATACCGCAAGGCGGAATTTCGGAGCGCCATGGTTCAGGATTTCTGCTGCTGGAACATCGCTTCGATGGTCAGCTTGACCTCGTCGCCGACGAAACTGTTCCACATCATCTTGTCCAGTCCGAAATCGCTGCGCTTGATCACGGTCGTGGCGTGGAAGCCCAGATCGTAGGCCGCAGCGCCCATCGGCGACATCACGCCGCCGTTGAAGGTCACCGCGAAAGTGACCGGCTTTGTCACGCCATGGATGGTCAGGTCGCCGCTCATCGTGCCGCTGGTGGGTCCGGTGCGCGCGATCGCGGTCGAGATAAACGTCGCGGTCGGGAACTTCGCCGAGTCGAATACGGCGGGCCCCACGATCTCGCCGGCCAGCTCGCTGTTCATCACATTGGCGCTGGAGGTGTCGATGGTGACCGAGACCGAGCTCTTCTCGGGCGCCGCCGGATTGAAGTTGAGCGAGCCCGACACTTTCTCGAAGCGGCCGTAATAGTCGGTGAGGCCCAGATGCGGGATGGCGAAGATCACCTGCGTGTGGCGTGTCTCCATCTGGTAGGTCCCGGCCGGGGCCTGTTTGGGGTCGGTGGAAACGCCGGCGGCGCCGGCCAGGCCCGCGAGCGCGGCAACAGTCAGGCAGGCAATGAGGGCTGGGCGGCGCATGGTTCCTCCGGTCGGCGATAGAGCGTCTCAACGTATAACGCGCCTGGCGGCGGGTTGCAGCGTCGTGACGCGGTAAATATGCGCGACTTGACGGGGCTTGGACGGCCTACCCATAGTCGAACGAACCGCCATCCTTGAAAGGCTCCTTATAGTGAGCGCCACCGAAGTCCGGGTCCGTCCCGGCAGCAATCTCGACTATCCCTTCGAATCCCGCCCGGAAACAGGGCAAAGTATCGTCGTGGCGCCCGGCGTCCACTGGGTGCGCATGCGCCTGCCGATGCAGCTCAATCACATCAATCTGTGGCTGCTCGAGGACGGCGACGGCTGGACCGTGGTCGACAGCGGCATCAAGAACGAGGAGACCACGCAGGCCTGGGAACAGCTGTTCGCCGGCCCGATGCAGGGCCGCCCCGTCAGGCGCGTCATCGTCACCCATATGCATCCCGATCACATCGGGCTGGCCGGCTGGCTGGTGCGCAAGTTCGACGTCGAGCTCTGGATCACCCGCACCGAATTCCTGATGTGCCGCAACCTGGCGGCCGACACCGGCCAGGAAGCGCCGACCGAGGCCTTGCGCTTCTACCGTGCCGCGGGCTTTCCCGACGACGTGCTGGAGAATTACCGCACCCGCTTCGGCGGCTTCGGCTACGGCGTCTACAAACTGCCGAACGCCTATCGCCGCATCGTCGAAGGCGAAGAGATCGAAATCGGGGCGCACAAATGGCGCATCGTCGGCGGCAACGGTCATTCACCGGAGCATGCCTGCCTGTGGTGTCCCGAACTCAACGTCTTCATTTCGGGCGACCAGATCCTGCCGAAAATCTCGTCCAACGTCTCGGTGCATCCGACCGAACCGGAAGCCAATTCGCTGCAGGACTGGATCGATAGCTGCGCCAAGCTCAAGCTTGTCGTGCCGGACGATGCCCTGGTCCTGCCATCGCACAACGAGCCGTTTCGCAAGGGTCCGCTGCGCCTGCAGGAGCTGATCGACCACCACGAAGAGGGCCTGGAGAAGCTCCACGCCCTGTGCGCCGAGCCCAAGCGCGCCGTCGACGTTTTTCCGGCCCTGTTCCGCAGCCGCATCACGCAGGGCAATTTCGGCATGGCGACCGGCGAGAGCCTGGCGCATCTCAATTGCCTGCGCGCCCGCGGCCGGATGCAGCGCACCGCCGACAAAAGCGGCATCGACTGGTACGAGGCGATCTGATGTCCCTGAGAGGCAAAACTCTCTTCATCACCGGCGCCAGCCGCGGCATCGGGCTCGCCATCGCTTTGCGGGCAGCGCAGGACGGCGCCAATGTCGCCATCGCCGCCAAGACGGCCGAGGCGCATGCCAAGCTGCCCGGAACGATCTACACGGCCGCGGCAGAGATCGAAAAGGCCGGCGGCAAGGCGCTGCCGCTGCAATGCGACATCCGTTTCGAGGATCAGGTCCAGGCCGCGGTCGAGCGGACGGCGGCGAAATTCGGCGGCATCGACATCTGCGTCAACAACGCCAGCGCGATTTCGCTGACCGGCACGCTGCAGACCGACATGAAGCGCTACGACCTGATGAACCAGATCAATGCGCGCGGCACCTATCTGGTGTCGCGCACCTGCATTCCCCACTTGAAGCGCGCCGCCAACCCGCATGTCTTGATGCTGTCGCCGCCGCTCGACATGGCGGCCAAATGGTTCAAGGGCCACACCGCCTATTCCATGGCCAAGTTCGGCATGAGCATGTGCGTGCTCGGCATGGCGGCGGAGTTCTCAGGTGAGGGCATCGCCTTCAACGCCTTGTGGCCGCGCACCGGCATCGCGACCGCGGCGATCCGCAACGCGCTGGCCGGCGACGACGGCATGCTCCACTGCCGCACCACCGATATCCTGGCCGACGCCGCTCATATGATCTTCAACAAGAAGGCCAAGGATTTTACTGGCAATTTCCTGATCGACGACACGTTCCTGGCCGCCAACGGCGTGACCGATTTCGACAAGTACCGCGTCGATCCGACCAAGCGCCTGATGCCGGACTTCTTTGTCCCGGACTCCGATCCGCCGCCCAAGGGCGTGAGCCTGGAGCCCGCACGGTAGCCGGCGCAGCGGTTACCTTGTCGACAGGTCACCCGTGCAATGCGCGCGAAGCCCGTGCTCAATGACGACGGGAGACGAATCGATGCGCCTGCAGCCGATATTTGTCGTCATCAGTCTGCTCGCGGCCTTTCCGGCCGCAGCCGCGGCGTTGCCCGAGTGCGCGGGCGGCGTGGAGATCTCCGGCGGGGAATTGCTGCGCGTCGAGAAGAACGGTTCGGTGGTCCTGAGCGACGGCCGCGCCCTGCACCTGGAAGGCATCCGCCTGCCGGCCGGCGCGCTGGACCGGGCGCCGCAGGCCTTGGCGGACAGCGCGCTCGGAACGCTGGCCGGGCTGCTGCGCCGGCCGCCGCTGACGCTGACTGCGGTGCCGCCGAAGGAGGATCGCTACGACCGCGTGCGCGGCCAGTTGTTCGGCGCCGACGGCAATTGGGTGCAACTGGCACTCCTGAAGGGCGGACTGGCGCGCGTCTCGATCGCGCCGGACCGCACCGAATGCGCTACAGAGCTGTTCGCCGCTGAGGCGCAGGCCCGCGCCGCGCGCGCCGGCATCTGGTCGCTGCCCGCTTATGCCATCCGTTCGCCGGACACGGTCGGCCGCGACGTCGGGACGTTCCAGATCGTCGAAGGCAAGGTTCTGAACGCCGGCCTCAAGAACGGCCGCGCCTATCTGAATTTCGGCGCAGATTGGCGCAGCGACTTCACGGTGACCGTGGCGCCCGAAGACATGGCGAATTTCCGCAAGACCGGCGTCGACCCGCGCTCCTATGCCGGCCAGACCATCCGCGTGCGCGGCATCGTCCAGTCGATGAACGGCCCGGAGATCGAGGCGGCCAACCCGCAGGGCATCGAAGTCGTCGGACCTTGATCGATGGCCGCCGAAAACTCTTGGATGTTTCGGCAAGTCGTTGAAATTGTTTCAAAGATAGCAGCAAGGGAAATCTGCTGCGCCTGTCTCTCTTCTTGCTGAATTTTTGCGACCGGCACGCGCACAACTTGGCATCGTTAATATAGACTGCGCCCGGGACTGCCGACTCGGCCTGGGGGCGCACCGTGAAGTATCTGAGAAAACTCTGGACAGACATCCGCAACTTCGTGATGTCGAGGCCGTTGACGTCGCTGGCGCTCGGCGTATTGGCTCTGGCGGTGGTCGTGATTGTCGCCAACTATATCGCCAATATCTGGGCATTCTGGGACGACGCGGCGGATCGCGGCGCGACGGTCGTCGAAAACGACGTCTATGGCGACGTCGCCAGGCAGATCCGCTACCTCGACGACATCGATGGCGACAGCGACGGGCAGGGCTGGAAGCCGAAGGACACGCTGTGGTTCGACAGCGTGACGCAAGGCTCCGATCTGCTTCCCTACGATTTCTTCCTCGTGCTGGAACAGCCGAACGGACAATTGTTCCGCTCGAACGAGCACATGAACAACGCCTACCGCTATCTGGTGCGCAAGCCGACCTTCAGCAATCCGGACGGACTGCCGATCGGCTTCGCCAAGGACAATTACCAGCACAAGGATTTCCTCGGCTATACCTGCGCGGCCTGCCATACCAATCAGATCAATTACAAAGGCATCGGCATCCGCATCGACGGCGCGCCGGCCATGGCGGACATGGACACGCTCCTGACCGATCTCGCCAAGGCGCTGGCGCGGACGCAGACCGACCCATCCGTCCAGGCACGCTTCGTCAAGAATGCAATGGCGCTCGACAATTATGGATCGGAAGACGAGGTCAGGGCCGATCTGCAGAAATACGCCCTGCGGCTCGCGACCTATCGCATCGTCAACCGGAGCAACACGCATTACGGATTCGCCCGGCTTGATGCCTTCGGGCGCATCTACAACCAGGTGCTCCAATATGTCCTGACCGCGCCGGACGTCGACGCGGCGGTGAGCGAGCTGATCGCCGAGAAAAGGATCGACCCGGCCGATCTGAAAGCGGTCGGTTTCCTCGATATTCTCAAGGAGCTGTGGAAGAAGCCGGTACTCGACGGCGAGGACCGCGACCGGCTGCTGGGAAGCCTCGCCACGCTGTGGGAGAGCAAGGGCCTGAAGGGCGCCAAGGAAGCCCTCTATCTCCGCAACAAGCTGTTCAATTCGCCGGACGCGCCGGTCAGCTATCCCTTCGTGTGGGACGTGCCGCAGCACGACTACATCCAATGGAACGGCATCGCCTCGAACGCCGGGCTCGGCCCCATCGGCCGTAACACCGGCGAAGTGATCGGTGTCTTCGGGTCGATGAACTGGTCGCGCAGCGACCACTGGACGCTGGCGGGCGTGTTCAGCGGTCAGGGACTCTTGAACACGCACCCGATCAATTACAGCTCTTCGGTCAATATCCACAACCTGGCGCTGATCGAGGACCATCTCAAAACCCTGCGCGCCCCGGTCTGGCCCGAGAGCGTCCTGGGCAAGATCGACCAGCACAAGCGATGGCGCGGCAAGGTCGTGTTCGACCGCTACTGCGCGATGTGCCACGCCGAGATCGACGCGACGGATCCCGCGCGCCGCATCGTCGCGCACATGTCCGCCCAGGACAACGTCAAGACAGATCCGGTCATGGCCGTGAACAGCGTGGGCTATGCCGGCTATAGCGGCATCGTGCGCAACTCCTATGTGACGGTGGGTGCCGGTCCGCTGCTGCTCGACCGCAAGGCGCCGGTCGCAGCGCTGCTGACCAAGACCACCACCGGCGTCGTGGCGACGCCGGATGCCGACAAAGGCGTGCTGCAGCGCTTCGTCGAATGGCTCTATGACGTGATTTTCTCGCTGCGCAACAACGAGATCCAGCCCTCGCTGAAGAATGGCGACTACCATCCCGACACCACGGCGCAGCCGCTGGCGTCGCTGGTGTCGTACAAGGGCAGGGCGCTGGACGGCATCTGGGCGACGGCGCCGTATCTGCACAACGGCTCGGTGCCGAATTTGTACGACCTGCTGCTGCCGGCAAGTGCCCAGCCCGGTGATGCGCCGGGCACGAAATACCGTCCGGCGAAATTCCAAGTCGGCTCGCGCGAATTCGATCCGCACATGGTCGGCTTCAAATCGGACGGCTATCCGGGCTTCCTGTTCCTAACGGCGCTGCCCGGCAACAGCAATGCCGGGCACGATTACGGCACGCGGGACACCTACGAGACAAATCCGGACGGGACGGTCGTGAAAAATCCCGATGGCACCGCCAAGGTCCGGCTGCCGGCTCTGACGGAAGATCAGCGCTGGGATCTCGTCGAATATCTGAAAGGCTTGTGACACGTAACGGGGAGACCTTGCGTATTAAGGCGCCCTTCCAATCGGAGGGACGAGGATGACGAATTATCTGGAACGTTACGACGCGGCGCCGGAGGCGGAGAAATATCCGCTGGCGCGCGGCTGGATCGACAACGAGCCGCTGCCCTTCTTCAAGGAGTTGCGCGAAAAACGCCCGGTCCTGGTGACGCCGGCCTGCACGCTGATCGCGCGCTACGACGACATCATCGAAGCGCTCAACATGCCCAAGGTCTTCACCGTGTCGCTCTATGTGCGCACCATGAGCGACGTCTATCTGATGTCGCATGACGACGATCCGCTGCACTACCGCGAGAAGTCGCTGATGCAGAGCCTGCTCAACCGCGACGACGTTCCCAAGATCAGAGTCCTGGTCGCCAAGATCGCCAAGGGCCTGCTCGACGCCGCCCATGGCAGCCTCGAAGCGATCGGCGGTTACACGCGCATGGTTCCGGCGACGCTGGTGCGCGACTATTTCGGCCTGACCGGCGCGCCGCTGACGCAGCTAATGGACTGGTCCTATTGGAACCAGGTGGACAGTTTCTACAACCAGCCCTTCGACCTCGTGCCCCAGGCCGAGCGCGACAATATCGCGGCGAACCATGCGCGCGTGACGAAAGAGATGACGCTCTACATGGCGGGGCTGATGGCGCGCCGCCTGCTATGGGCCAAGCTGACCGGGATCGGCTCGACCGTCGCCGGCTGGTTCGGCGGCAACAGCGATACCCTGACCGACGACATCGTGGCGCGCATGCTGCGCAGCTCGTTCCCCAAGGAAATGGAATTCGACCTCAAGCGCGTCGCAGTCAACGCCGGCGGCCTGTTGATCGGCACGGTCGAGACGACGCAGCAGGCCACGGCCCAGGTCATCCAGTTCCTGTTGGCGCGGCCGCAATTGCTGGCACAGGCCAAGGCCGCGGCGGTAGCGAGCGATCCGGCCGCGTTCGACGGCATCGTCTGGGAAGCCCTGCGCTTCGTGCCGATCTCGCCCTACATGTTCCGCCACATGGGCAGCGACTACACGATCGGCAAAGGCACCAATTACGCCACCACGATTGCCAAGGGCACCAATGTCCTGACGCTGACGCAGTCGGCGATGTTCGATGAGCGCGCCTACGAGAAGCCGGACGAATTCCTGCCGGGACGCAACTGGTACAATCATTTCGTGTTCGGCTATGGCAGCCATGAATGCCTGGGCAAATATATCGGCATGGTGCTGATCCCCGAGATGGTGCGCCAGATCGTGCTGCGGCCCGATCTGCGCCAGCTGGGCCCGATCGACTACAAGGGCCAGCATCTGCCGCAGGAATACAAATTGGCCTGGAAGGCTTGAGATCACTTCAAACGTTGGCATTGCGATAGACACCGCCGCTGAGCAGCGGCGCGGTGGCGCTGACGTCGAACTGGTGCGCCAGTTCGACGTCCATGGGAAATCCCCGCTCGATCAGTTCGCGGCCGGAGATCGAATCCGCGATCGTCTGCGCGAGCGAAGCCCTGGCGCTGCGGAAGGCATCGCGCGCGACGCGCGCCTCGGCCGTCATCGGCAGGTCCAGCGCATCGAGGATCGCGCCGGCGCCGAGCCAGTCCTCGATGGCGGGACGCAGACTGTCGTCGCCGCGCCAGCGCTCGCCGGCCGCGATCACCGCGACGTCGCCGCCCGCGCGCAAGACCGCTGCCGCGACGGCGGAGGCGTTGCGCAAACAGCCCGCGAAGACCTTCGCGGCTCCGCAATTCAGCGAAAGCCGCGAGCCGTTGGGCGAGGGCAGCAGCAATTTGGTACCGGCCGGGATCGCTTGCAGCGACGCGGGCGACAGCGAATATGGTCCGTCGCGTCTGGGGCTCGCCAGCAGCGCGCCGGACGCGTGCGCGGCGATGGCCGCCGCCTCGCCACTGCCCAGCGGAAACGGCACGATGAACGCGCCGCGCGCCACGGCGATGTCGACGGCGGTCGAGAACGACAGGACATCCACGATGACGACGATCTTGACCCGCTCATGCAACGCCAGAACGCCGTTCAATCCCCACTCGCAATGCGCGGTCGCCATGGCGTCCTCCCAACAAAAAAGGCCCGGATCGCTCCGGGCCTCTTCACAACCGATATCGAAGACTTACGCGGCCTTCTTCAGCAGCATGCCTTCGACGCGCTTGACGGCCGACGGCTCGTCGGTCTTCTCGACGGCGGCGACTTCGCGCGCCATGCGGGCCAGCGCCGCTTCGTAGAGCTGGCGTTCGGAATAGGACTGTTCCGGCTGGCCGGAGGCGCGATGCAGGTCGCGCACGACCTCGGCGATCGACACCAGGTCGCCCGAATTGATCTTCGCTTCGTATTCCTGCGCCCGGCGGCTCCACATCGTGCGCTTGATGCGGGCGCGGCCCTTGAGCGTGTTGAGCGCGTTGTTGACGATATCGGGCGAGCTCAGCTTGCGCATGCCGACGGCCTTGGCCTTCAGCGTGGGCACGCGCAGGGTCATCTTGTCCTTCTCGAAGGTGATGACGAACAGTTCCAGCTTGGTGCCGGCGACTTCCTGGTCCTCGATCTTCATGATGCGGCCGACGCCATGGGTGGGGTACACGACATGGTCGTTGGTCTTGAAATCGTGCTTCCTGGTGTTGGTGTTGGCCGGGATCTTCTTGGGCAGAACGGGGGCGGGGGCGGTCTTGGTGGCGGTCATGGTTCACTTTCATTCGGCTCAGCGTCGCGCGCGGGCTGCGCGGGTTTGAGCTTTGCGGTTACTGCACTGCAACCGAAACGCGTTGCGGCGCCGGATTGTTGCCAGTCCGGAGAGGGTGCCTTGGAGCATTTCTGATCGTGCAATTATATAACACACTTCATCCGTAAACGGAAGGACAAAGTGACAAGTTATTGAATCGGCGGCATTTATTGCGATTCGCGGCGAAAATGGTCACGAATTCAACTGGTTAAATTCGCATCGCCCAAGCGTTAACGCGCCAAACCGTGCTGTGCAATCGTTAATTCTACAGGCCGTCGCCGGGTTTATCGCTGAAGTGCTTTTCGAATTTGTCCGGAACGCCCTCCCATTCCTTGGCATCGGCGGGTGCCGTGCCGTGCTGGGTGATGTTCGGCCACTTCTTGGCGTAGTCGGCGTTCAGGGTCAGCCACTTCTCCAACCCGCTCTCGGTGTCGGCCTTGATGGCTTCCGGCGGGCATTCCGGCTCGCAGACGCCGCAATCGATGCACTCGTCGGGGTGGATGACGAGCATGTTCTCGCCCTCATAGAAGCAGTCGACCGGGCAGACCTCGACGCAGTCCATGAACTTGCACTTGATGCAGGCTTCGGTGACGACATAGGTCATGCGGCAGGCCCCAGGGGGTGACAGGCTAGAAAGCTAGGATAGCGTCATTACGGCGGGGTGACCCTGGGATCAAGCCCACCCTCCGCGACGATTTCGTACAACGTCCGCGCCTGTGGCGCAGGCCCCCGCCGCTCCCCGAAAGCAACCACACGCACGGCAAGGACTTCGCGCCCGGTGGGGAGGGTGAGCACGTCGCCCACCCTGATCCCGCGCCCGGCCTTCTCGACGCGAATGCCGTTGACCCGGATGCGCCCCTTGTCGGCCGCCTCATGCGCCAGCACGCGCGTCTTGTAGAACCGCGCATGCCAAAGCCACTTGTCGATGCGGATGCGGTCGGATTTCTCGTCGTCACTCATTTGCGAACGAGCGCGGCCAACCCCGCGAAAGGAGAGTCCGGACGGATCTCGACTTTGAACTCTTTGGGCTCGCGCTTCTCGCGGTGGTGTCTCTGCGGCCGTGCCGCGCGCAGCGCTTGCTTGCGCCAGACATGCGTCACGCCGTTGCCGGTGTCGGCGACGTCGATGATCTCCCAACCCATTTCGGTGAGGACAGTTTTGAGTTCTTCGTTGCTGGAGCCGATCAGCGAGACGAGCTTGGGCAGCAGGGTCTCCGCGTTGGCGCCGCTGGCCGCGCCTTTTTCGAGTTCTTCTTCCAGGCGCTCGAGCATGTCGAGGCGGATGGCGCGGCGGGCGATGACTCGGAAGCCGGCGGCGGCGAGGAATTCGCCGGGCAGGTTGCCGTCATTGACGAACGATGTGAGCCCGGGCTGCGGCGGGGTGTGCAATCGCTCCTGCTTCGTCCACACGCCCCAGAGCAATGCGAGCAGCGAAGCCGCATCGGGTCGCAGCATCTTGGGCAGGTAGACCGAGCGCCGCCCGAACCACACGCCGAACGCCTTCAGCGCGCGCACCAGCGAGCCAAGATTGTCGGGCAGCGAGACGCGGGCGCGCTCCAGCGAACCGAAATTCTCGATCAGCTGATGCGCGATGCCGCGCGCAGCTGCGGGCAGGGCGTCGGGCGTTCCAGCCTTGGCGTCGATGCTTTGCACCAATGCCAGCAGCGGCTGCAGCCGCGCGGCGATGCGCTCGCGCACGAAGGTCTCGAGCCGCGCCTGCACGCCCTCGCGCAGATCGCCCTTCAGCCGTTCGTCGGCCAGCATCTCGACGACCGGCTCCAGCGGCGCGGCCCCGCGCGCCAGATGCGCCACCACCGCGCCGTCCCACCACAGCTTGCCGTGCTCGCTCAAGCTGATCGCCTTGTCGTCGGCTTCCGCGATCCGTTTGGCCCTGGCGTAGAACTCGCCTTCCAGCCCCTTCATCGCGGCGGCGCGCAGGGTGCGGCCGTGAATGCCTTCGGCGCGCGCGTCGGGCTCGAAGCGGAAGCCTTCCAGCTTGCCGACGATCTCGCCGCCGATGGCGACGCCGCCGGAATCGTCGAGCGTCAGGTCGATGACATCGTCCTCGCGCAAACGCTTCAGCAAGACGGACGTGCGCCGGTCGATGAAGCGCTGCGTCAGCTGCTCATGCAGGGCATCCGACAGCCGGTCTTCCACGGCGCGCGTCACGCTCTGCCAATGGGCGCTGTCCTTGGTCCAGTTCGAGCGGTGCGAGGCGTAAGTCCAGGTGCGGATCTGCGCCAGGCGGCCGCTCAAAGTCGCAACGTCGCCTTCGGTGATATTCAGCCGCTCGATCTGCCGCGCCAGCCAATCGTCGGGCAAAACGCCGTCATCGCTCATCAGGAACAGGTAGATCGCCTGCACCAGGCGCACATGCTCGTCGACCGACCGCTTGCGGAAATCGGGCAGCTGGCAGGCCTCCCAAAGCCGGTGCACAGCGGCGCGGGTGGTCGCCAGCGCCAGCACATCGTCGTTCGCCGCCAAGAGGCGCAGCGCGGTGTAATCGCTTGCCGGCCGCGCTTTGCCCAGGCCCCGCGTCGGCGGCGGCTCGTCCAGGCTGGCGAGCAAGCGTTCGAGCGTCGAGAAATCGAGGTTGGAATTGCGCCATTGCAGCACGCGCACCGGATCGTAGCGATGGCCCTCGACACGCGCGACGAGCTCGTCGTCCAGGCTTTCGGCCTCGCCCGTCGTGCCGAAAGTGCCGTCGTTCATGTGCCGCCCGGCGCGGCCGGCGATCTGCCCGACCTCGTCGGGCCGCAAGGGCCGCATGCCGTAGCCGTCGAACTTCTCCATGGCGGCGAAGGCGACGTGATCGACGTCCATGTTGAGACCCATGCCGATGGCGTCCGTCGCCACCAGGAAATCGACGTCGCCGCTCTGATAGAGCTCGACCTGCGCGTTGCGCGTGCGCGGCGAGAGGGCGCCCAGCACCACGGCCGCGCCGCCGCGCTGGCGCCGGATCAGCTCGGCGATGCCGTAGACATCCTCCGCCGAGAATCCGACCACCGCCGCGCGCCGAGGCAGGCGCGTCAGCTTCTTGTGGCCGGTATAGGCGAGGTCCGAAAACCGCGCCCTGGTCATGAAATAGGTCCGCGGCACGAAGCGCTGGATGGGTCCACGCATCGTGTCGGCGCCGAGCAGGATGGTTTCCTCCTCGCCGCGCGCGTTGAGCAGCCGGTCGGTGAAGACATGGCCGCGCTCCGGATCGGCGCAAAGCTGGATCTCGTCAATGACCAGGCACGCCACGGGAATGTCCAGCGGCATCGCCTCCACCGTGCAGACGTAGTAGCGCGCGTCGCGCGGCACGATCTTCTCTTCGCCGGTGATCAGCGCGGCGACATTGGCGCCCTTCAGGCGCACGACCTTGTCATAGACCTCGCGCGCCAGCAGGCGCAGCGGCAGGCCGATCATTCCCGATCGATGCGCCAACATTCTTTCAATGGCAAAATGCGTCTTGCCGGTGTTGGTGGGGCCGAGGACCGCCGTGACGCGGCCGATGGCTTGTGGCGCCTTGCCGCGCGCCTGTTGGGGGATCATGCGGCCAAGATAATGTTTTGAATCGCGCTTGCAAGCGCGGCCGCGCCGGTCTGTTTTCGAAGCTTCGGCCAAGCGCGTAGCGTTCGCCTCTGCCGTCCATCATGATGCGGCCATGAGCGACATGCCGAACATTGCCCAGGTCGGCGCCCTGATCGGCGATCCAGTCCGCGCCTTGATCCTCGGCCTGCTGATGGACGGCAGCGAGCGTCCCGCCGGTGAACTCGCCGCGCGCGCCGGCGTGTCGCCGCAAGGCGTCAGCTCGCATCTGGCGCGGCTGCTCGACGGTGGTCTGCTGAGCGTGCGGCAGCACGGCCGGCATCGCTATTTCGCCCTGCGCAATGCCGATGTCGCGCATGCGATCGAGACCCTCTCGGTCGTCGCGCCGCCGTCGCGCAGCCTGCGCATCGATCCGGCGCTGAGGCATGCGCGGCGCTGCTACGATCACCTGGCCGGCGAAGTCGGCGTCGCGCTGTGCGGCCGGCTGGTGGCGCGGCAGTTCGTGGTCGCCGGCGGCGACGGCTATCGCGTCAGCGATTCCGGCTGGAACTGGGCGCGCGAGATCGGGCTGGGGGAGCCCCATACGCGGCGCGCCCTGGTGCGGCCTTGCCTCGATTGGACGGAACGCCGGACGCATCTGGCCGGCTGGTTCGGCGCGGCGCTCTATGCGTTGCTGGAAGGCAAGGGCGCCGTGAAGCGACGTTCGGGCGAACGGACCATCGATGTGACCGCACCGGGTAGACGTTTCCTGGCGCGTCATTTCGATCTGGGCGGGTTGTGACCATGCCGTCTGTGGATCGTCCGTAAACGGACGGTACGTTCCGCGAACAAATACGGCTCGAATCGCTAACTCACTTGATATCATCCTTTGTTCTCATACGTTTAGTGGTTTGTCAAGGATAACGGGCCACTACATCTTGTGGACAAAGCCAGTGCTGGAGTCGGCCCGGCTTATCCACCGAGCCGTCCGTATAAGGACGAATATTACGGTTTTGCGACTGTGGCTTGGCCGCGTTTGACGCTCATTTCGCACCTGCGATACTGAGGCCAAACGCCGGTCAGGGCAGGACACAAGATGCGCGACGACAAGACGCCGGAAAGCTGGGCCAAGGCGGCGCAAAAGGAACTTCGTGACCGGCCGCTCGCCGGTCTGACCTGGGCGACGCCGGAAGGCTTCGACGTCAAGCCGCTTTACACCGCCGCCGATCTGGAAGGTTTCGAGGCCGCCAATTCCTTGCCCGGCCAGATGCCCTATATGCGCGGCGTGCGCTCGACCATGTATGCCGGGCGGCCGTGGACCATACGGCAATATGCGGGTTTCTCGACCGCCGAAGAGTCCAACGCCTTCTACCGCAAGAATCTGGAGGCCGGGCAGATGGGCCTGTCGGTCGCCTTCGACCTCGCCACACATCGCGGCTACGACAGCGATCATCCGCGCGTCGCCGGAGATGTCGGCAAGGCCGGCGTCGCCATCGACAGTGTCGAGGACATGAAAATCCTGTTCGGCGGCATTCCGCTCGACAAGATGACGGTGTCGATGACGATGAACGGTGCCGTCATCCCGATCATGGCGAACTTCATCGTCGCGGGCGAGGAGCAGGGCACGCCGCCTGAGAAATTGTCGGGCACGATTCAGAACGACATCCTCAAGGAATTCATGGTGCGGAACACCTATATCTATCCGCCCACGCCCTCGATGCGCATCGTCGCCGACATCATCGAGTACACCGCCAGGAAGATGCCGAAGTTCAACTCGATCTCGATCAGCGGCTATCACATGCACGAGGCCGGCGCGACGGCGGTGCAAGAACTCGCCTTCACCCTGGCCGACGGCGTCGAATATGTCCGCGCCGCGCTGGCCAAGGGCTTGGGCGTCGACGAATTCGCGCCGCGCCTGTCGTTTTTCTTCGGCATCGGCATGAACTTCTTCATGGAAGTCGCCAAGTTGCGCGCCGCGCGGCTGTTGTGGTCTCAGATCATGGCCGGTTTCGGCGCCAAGAATCCCGAAAGCCTGATGCTGCGCACCCATTGCCAGACGAGCGGCGTCTCGCTTACCGAGCAGGATCCTTACAACAACGTCGTGCGCACGACGATCGAGGCGCTGGCATCGGTGCTGGGCGGCACGCAATCGCTGCATACCAACTCGTTCGACGAAGCCATCGCCCTGCCGACCGAATTCTCCGCCCGCATCGCGCGCAACACCCAGCTCATTCTGCAGAACGAAAGCCAGGTCACCAAGGTCGTCGATCCGCTCGGCGGCTCGTACTACGTCGAAGCGCTGACCCATTCGCTCGCCACATCGGCGCGCGCCATCATCGACGAGGTCGAAAGCATGGGCGGCATGACCAAGGCGGTCGAGGCCGGCATCCCCAAGCTGCGCATCGAGGAAGCCGCCGCCCGCCGCCAGGCCCGCGTCGACCGCGGCGAGGACGTCATCGTCGGCGTCAACAAGTTCCAGCTCAAAAAAGAAGACGCGCTCGACGTCCGCGCCATCGACAACGCGCAGGTCCGCGACTCCCAGATCGCGCGCCTCAAATCGGTCAAGGCCAAGCGCGATCCGGCAAAGCTGAAATCCATGCTCGACGCACTGATCGCCGGCGCCAAGGGCAAGGGCAATCTGCTCGAACTCGCGGTCGAGGCGGCACGAGCCCGCGCCACGGTCGGCGAGATCTCCGATGCCATGGAGACGGTGTTCGGCCGCCACCGCGCCGAAATCCGCTCCATCGCCGGCGTCTATGGCGCGGCCTATGAGGGCGACAACGAATTCGGCGCCATCCGCGACGACGTCGAGGCTTTCGCCAAGGACGAAGGCCGCCGCCCGCGCATGCTGGTCGCCAAGATGGGCCAGGACGGCCATGACCGCGGCGCCAAGGTCATCGCCACGGCCTTCGCCGATCTCGGCTTCGACGTCGATATCGGCGCCCTGTTCCAGACGCCGGAGGAAGTCGCCAGGGACGCTATCGATGCCGACGTGCACGTCATCGGCATCTCCAGCCAGGCGGCGGGGCATCTGACGCTTGTGCCCATGCTGATCGACGCGCTGAAAAAGCAGAAAGCCGATGACATCCTGGTCGTCGTCGGCGGCGTCATCCCGGCGCAGGACTACGACACGCTGAGACAGGCCGGCGTCGCCGCGATCTTCGGCCCCGGCACCAACATCCCCGACGCCGCGCGCAACGTCCTCAAGCTGATCCGCGCCCGCAGCCTCAGCCGCGCGGCGGAGTGATGGCGGGTGTCGAGATCGGGCGGGTCGTCGAACTCAATCGCTACCCCGTCAAGTCGATGCGTGGGATGCACGAGGACGAGGTTCAGCTCAACTGGACCGGCCTTGCCGGCGACCGGCAATATGCCTTCGTCAAGAGCGGCGACACGACGCGCGTTCCCTGGCTGACCGGCCGCGACTTCTCCGAGCTGGTGTTGTTCCAGGCGCGCTACGCCGATCCCGTCAAGCCGCGAACCTCCGCTGTGCAGGTGACGGCGCCGGACGGCGCGGTGTTCGATATCCGCAGCCCCGAACTGCTCAGGCGCGTCGCCGGCGGCGCCGGCTGCGAAGGCTTCCTGCTGCAAATCGGACGCGGCACTTTCGACTCCGGCCCGGTTTCCGTGATCGGCACGGCGACGCTGGAACAAGTTTCGCGAGCAGCGGGCCGTCCGCTCGAGGTGGCACGCTTTCGCCAGAACATCGTCATCGAGGGTGCGCGCGAGACTGAATGGCTCGGCGGCACGCTGGTCTTCGGCGATGGCGACGATGCGCCGCGCATTCATCTCAACGAATCGATCAACCGATGCGTCATGGTCACCATCGATCCGCTGACCGCGAAGCGCGATCCGGCCGTGATGCGCATCGTCGCCGAACGCTTCGACACCAAAATCGGCGCCTATGGTGCCCCGGTGCGAACCGGCGTCATCAAAATAGGCGACCCCGTGAGGCTCATAAGATGACGAAGATTGCACTTATTGGCCCCGGCGCCATCGGCGGCACGGTTGGCTTTGCGCTCGCGGAGAAGGGGCACGACCTCGTCATCTGCGCCAACCAGGCATTCGACACCCTCGCGGTCACGCGCGCCGACAGCAAGGAACGGCGCTCGCGCGGCGTGAAAGTGATCACATCACCGACTGAAGCCTCGCACGCCGACTGGGTCCTGCTTTGCGTGAAGTCGCATCAGACGGACTCTGCCGCCGCCTGGTTGAAGGCAACCATCGGCCCGAAAACCAAAATCGCCATCCTGCAGAACGGCATCGAACATCGCGAGCGCGTCAGGCCCTATGTGGCCCAAAGCAACGCCGTGGTGCCGGTGGTGGTGATCCTTCCGGCCGAACGCACCAGTCCCGGCGAGATCACGTCCTATGGCGGCGCCGCGCTCACCGTGCTGGACGATGCGGCGGGGCGTGAATTCGCCAGTCTGTTCGCGGATAGTTTCGTCAAGGCTTCGACCGACGCCGATTTTCTCTCGCGCTCTTGGGAAAAGCTCTGCATGAACGCGCCGAGCGGCGCGCTGTGCGCATTGACATTGCATCCGGGCGCGCTTGCCGCCTTCCCCGATCTGCAGCCGCTGGCGCTCGCCATCGTCGAGGAGACCATGAGGATAGGCCGCGCCGAGGGCGCGAAATTTCCGGATGGCTTCGCCAAGCATATTGTCGGCCTGTTCACGCGCCCCGGTGGGCGCGGCAATTCGATGTATTACGACCGCCGCGACGGCAAGCCGCTGGAATGGGAGGCACGCAACGGCGTCGTGCAGCGCCTCGGCGCCAAGCACGGCATTCCGACGCCGGTCAGCGATGTCATCGTGCCGTTGCTGAAAGCGCTGAGCGGGACGAAGCCGAATTAGCGCTCGGAGATTTTAACCTCCACGAAGGTGCGCGGTGCGGCACTGTTGACCGCATCTGCAATGGCCGTGAGATGAAGCTTGATTGTCGTCCAGCGGCCGCTGCCGAGGATGATGATCGCGATTTTGCGCGCTGTAAGATTCTGCTGATAGCGAAGGTTCTTGTCTGTGGTGATGAAGAGATCGAAGCCGGCCTGCTCCGCAGCCTCAAGCAGTTCGCCGTTCTCGAGGGTATTCCCATCCTCTCGCACGAGCTTCTTCAACCGCGTGATCAACAAGCGCGGCCGCAATGCAGCGCGGCACACCAATATCGAAGAGAATTTGCATCAGTGGTCGGAGAGTGCCGGATCGAGACTGCGCGCAGCAAAATCCAGCACCGCGCAGATTTGTTCGCGTGTAACGGAGAATTGCTCGATGATCTCGTCAATGCTCAAGCCGTCTTCAAGGTTTTCAAATACCGTCGCGACTGGCATTCGCGTGCCCTTGAACAACCACGCGCCACTCACTTTGCCCGGAATGCTTTCGACGGCCGGACATTTCGACCAATCCAGAACTGGCATGGGTTTGCTTTCGCAATGTATCACCCCAGCACATTAGCAGAATTCGTCTCAAAACCCATCGCGGTACGATCACCCCGCCGGCCTGGGCGCCACGCCGTCGATTTTCAGCATCGTGGCGACACCGGCGATCACGCCATAGCTCGTGTCGGCCCAGACCCGGAGCGGCACGGTATAGCTGCGGCCCGTCACGGCGCTCGGGAAGGTCACCACCCAGGCGTTGATCACCGGGAAATTCGCGCCGTCCTTGATGACCTTCGGCTTGAAACCGGCGAGCTGGCGATACTTGATCTGGCAGAGCAGGGCGCGGCCCTTGTAGAGGCCGTTGTCCATCGACACCGTGGTGTCCTGCACCTTGGTGACTTCGATGTTGTAGCGGCGGCGCCCGTCGAACACCGGCAGCGTGATGCCGCAAGGGTTGCTGGCGTCAGTGCCGAAGCCGGAAAGCAGATAGGTGATCGTGCTCAAGGGATCATAGGTCGCCCGCTGCTGCTCCGGTGTCACTTCGTAGCCGGTCGTGCTGTAGGGCGGCTCGGCGTAAAGCCGTACCGGCCCGTTCGCGTCATAGGTCAGCGACACTTCCTGCTTCTTGTCCGAGCGGCCGGTGTAGAAGGAATCGTAAAGCGCCGGATGGAAGTTCCTGGGCGCCACCGTGCCGGTGGACGTCGCCTGGATTTCCGACTGCCAGAAGGCGTTGACCACGCCGCCGGTCTGCAGGTTTGAGACGGTATGATACTGATCGCCGCGAATGGTGGTGTTGAGGTCGACTTTGCCCAGCGTCACGCCGCCGGCATACAGCGTCATGGCCATCTGGAGCGTCGAGCCGGGCTGGGACGGCGTCTCGGCGCCCGATCCTCCGGCCGCCAGGGCAACATCGGCAAGCGGTGCCAGGGCCAGGAGCACAAAGAGGGCGTGACGAATTTTCATCGTTCGGGTCTCCGGTTCGTCGGGCACGGTAGCGGCGCGGACGCTCTAAAACTACTATGGTCCAATTATGGCCAAGGCGGTTGATTCAGACGCGGTTAATGCGGACCTTGCCGGCGCGGTAACGTCCGGCGACCGCCGCGCGCTGGCCAGGGCCATTACGCTCGTCGAGTCGACGCGCGCCGCCGACCAGAAAGACGCCGAGGCGCTGCTCACCGCGCTGTTGCCCCACACCGGCCGTGCGGTGCGCCTGGGCATTTCCGGCGCGCCGGGCGTCGGCAAGTCGACCTTCATCGAAGCCTTCGGTCAGCATCTGACCGGGCAGGGCAACAAAGTCGCGGTGTTCGCGATCGATCCGTCGTCGCGGCGCTCGGGCGGATCGATCCTGGGCGACAAGACGCGGATGGAAAAACTCAGCCGCGATCCCAACGCCTATATCCGTCCGTCGCCGGCCGGCACGACGCTGGGCGGCGTGGCGCGGCGAACGCGCGAATCCATGCTGTTGGCGGAAGCCGCCGGCTTCGACGTCGTGCTGGTGGAGACCGTCGGCGTCGGCCAGTCGGAAACCGCCGTCGCCGACATGACGGACCTGTTCGTGCTGCTGGCCTCGCCTGGCGGCGGCGACGACCTGCAAGGCATCAAGCGCGGCGTCATGGAACTGGCCGATCTGCTGCTCGTGACCAAGGCGGACGGCGACCTTCTGCCCGCCGCCAGTCGCGCCGCGTCCGATTATCAATCGGCGCTGCATCTGATGCGACCCAAGCACCAGGGGCTTTATCCCAAAGTGCTGAAAGTGTCGTCGGTCGAAGGCAAAGGCATCGGCGAAGCCTGGAGCGAGATGGCGGCAATCCATGCCGCGCTCGCGGCGGACGCGCGGCTGTCGCGCCTGCGCGCCGAACAATCCCGGCGCTGGTTCTGGAGCGAGGTGCAGACCGTGCTCAGCGAAGCGATCCTGTCGGATGAAACCCTCGCCAGCCGTGCCAATGCACTGGAACACGATGTCGCCGGCGGCAGCGCGCTCCCCTACACGGCGGCGCGGACGCTCATTCAGTCTTTCCGGAAATAACGCGCACTTGCAGAAGAGGCGCGCTACGGTGCTCTAACACCGCTGAGTCCGATTCATGCCGCCCGATGCAACGCCTGAGCCTGAGCTTCCATCGATCGAGGTGGACCGCACGCTCGCCTTCGCCCGGCCGGAGACCCAGAAGGGCTACACTTATTGGAAGTCTTGTTGCGGCACCCGTTCGATGCCGGCGCGCGCCGACATCTCACCGGCGGGCATGCGCGAGTTCATCCAGCATGTCGGGCTGCTCGACTGGAGCGAGCAGGACGGCAAGACCGAGTTCCATATCCGCCTCGCCGGCGCGCGGATCGAGCAGCTGATCGGCGCCGCGAGCGGCAAGCGGCTGCACGACATCGCGCCGCCGGTGGTCCTCAAGCGCTGGAACATGATTTATCGCCTGGTGTGCGACGAGCGGCGACCGTTCCGCTTCAGCAGCCGAATGACCGCGCTCGGCAAGGATTACCTGGCGTCTGAAGTTCTCGTCGCGCCGCTGTCCGATGACGGCAAGACGGTTTCCATGCTGTTCGGCGTGCTGGTGGCTTGGCCGGTGTTCTAGCCGGAAAAGCGCTACTCTCTCGCCAGCACCATCTGCACCGTCTTCGCGCCCGCCGCCCTCTCGACGTCGAACGGGATCATGGTCCGCGATCAGGCCTGGCTTGGGTCTTCGCCCGAGATCCCGGCTTTGAACGTTTTTACCCTCGATCGTGCCTTTTGCGCTATTTTACACGGCCTAGGCCGTAAAATCGCTGCCCCCCCGGCCTTGCAGGGCGCTTACCTGCTTGACGCTCCTTGTACCTGCCCTTATGAGAACGCCTCTTTTGAGACGAGAACGCGATGGCCCGCCGCTGCGAATTGACCGGAAAAGGCACCCTGGTTGGCAACAATGTCAGCCACGCCAACAACAAGACCAAGCGGATTTACCGTCCGAATCTCCAGCATGTTTCGCTGGCCAGCGAGCTTTTGGGCAATTCCTACGTCCTGAAGATCAGCATGAATGCGCTGCGGACCGTCGACAAGAACGGCGGCCTCGACCCCTTCCTGCTCAAGGCCAAGGCAGACCTGTTGTCGCCCAAGGCGCTGCGCCTGAAGCGCGCCATCGCCAAGAAAGCGGCTCAGAAGGCGGCTTAAGACTTCCGCTTAAGTTACTCTAAAATTTACCATGTTTCCCTACGTCGCGGGCATAGCCCGTGCATCGACTTTGCCCTAGTGTATCAAAATGTGTCAGGCCTGTGGATAAACGGCCGGCATAGGGCGGGGTGCAGTGCGGGCTTACGAATCAGGTGCTCTTTCGGCGCAGGACGATGCGTCGACCAGATTGGCCGTCGGTATCAGCGACGGGCCATACCGCTTGCGCGGCGCGACCGACGCGACCTGGCCGTCGCAGGGCTATGGCCAGCGTGACGGGATCGGGCGCCGCCTCGCCGACGCCATGCGCGTCGTTCTTCGAATCATCATTCCCGTTCTGACACTGTGTGCCGCAATCGCCGCCATGTACCTCTACATGGATAGCGCGCTGCCCTATTTCGCCGACGGCCGGGCGCGCTGGCTGACGGTCAGCCATCTGATCTTGCCGCTGGCCTTCCTCACCATCCATCTCACCAACCGCCGCTACGGCCCCGGCTACGCCTTCGCGCAGATCGTTCTGGCCTTCACGGCACTGGGCGCCGCGATCCTGTTCGGCGGCGGCCTCATACAAATGCTGTTGCCCGAAACGATCATCCCGAGCGTGCGCGAAGTCTTAGCGTTCGCGGCCGCCTTCTTCATCGCCGGCTTCCTGTCGATCGTCGCCTTCGACGGCGCCCGCGGCCCGCGCTGGTGGACTGCGCCCTTGATCGGCAGCCTGGTCGCCGCGCTGATCTTCGTGCCGATCTTTTATCCGGCAGCGTTCTTGGGGACCACCTCACCCTGGTTCAGCCATATGGGAATCCACACCGGCCTTTTGATCGCCGGCTCCGTGCTGTCGCTGTTCCCCTACTGGCTCCTGCGCCGCATCGTGCAGCCGCTGCCGGGGTATGGCGGGTACTAGGCACTGTGGACAAAGTGCAACCAGATTTTGATTGAAGCGAGTTGGATGAAAGCCATGAAGCTGTCTGCGGTCTTATCGTAGCGAGTTGCGACGCGGCGTGCGTTCTTGAGCTTGTTTAAGAAGCGTTCGATGCGATTGCGCAGAGCGTAGAGAACTGGATCGACTAGGCGCTGCACCTTGCGGTTCGACTTTGTCGGGATGACGGGATCGGTTCCGTGGAACCATGAATCTTCGCGGATCGCGTCGCTGTCATAACCTCGGTCGCCGAGCAACGCCTTTGGACGGACATTGTCGGTCTCCATCAACGCATCGTAGGCCGTTGCATCATGGGCTTCGCCCGGCGTGATGACGAAGCCCAGTGGGAGACCTTCGCCGTTCGTGCGGGCATGGATTTTACTCGTGAAGCCGCCGCGCGAGCGGCCAAGACCTTGATTTTGAGCCCCCCTTTTGCCCCCGCTGCTTGATGGTGGGCGTGGATCACGGTGCTGTCGATCATTTGGACCGTCTTGGGCGCAGCACCACTGTCGCCCAACGCTTCGAACAAAAAGTCCCACACTCCCGACCGGCTCCAGCGCAGGAACTGGCGATACACCGTGTTCCACTTGCCAAGCTCTTCGGGCAGATCGCGCCACGGCGCTCCGGTACGCGTCACCCAGAATATGCCGTCCAGCGTGCGCCGGTGATCTGACGGCGGTCGCCCACTCAACGGGCCGCTGGTAACAACGAACGGTGCGAAAAACTCTCATTCCACGTCGCTCATCATGCCGCGAATCAATACCGCCTCCCTACAAGAGGCAGTCTTGAATCACATCGAAACACCGAAGAGAATCCCCGTCATCATGACCTGAGAGGATTTCATGACCGCGCCAGCAAACCCCGACTCCGATCCGGTTCATGTGCCGGGACGGGGCCGAATCTACAATTCCATCACCGAGACTATTGGGGATACGCCGCTTGTCCGCATGGCTCGCATGCCGAAAGAAGCGGGCGTCAAGGCGGACATACTTCTCAAGCTCGAGTTTTTTAATCCGATCGCCAGCGTCAAGGACCGCATTGGCGTCTCGATGATCGAGGCCATGGAACGCGATGGACTGATCGCGCCTGGAAAAAACACGTTGGTCGAACCCACGAGTGGCAATACGGGCATCGCTCTTGCATTTGTCGCAGCCGCAAAAGGCTACAGGCTGATCCTCGTCATGCCCGACTCTATGTCGATCGAGCGACGCAAGATGCTGGCGCTTTTCGGGGCAGAGCTTGTGCTAACCGATGCCGCCAAGGGGGGTATGAAGGCTTCAATCGCTAAGGCTCAGGAGATCGTCTCCGCGATTCCAGGCGCCGTCATTCCACAGCAATTCGAGAATCCCGCCAACCCATCCATTCATCGTCGCACCACGGCCGAGGAAATCTGGAACGACACGAAAGGCGGCGTGGATGTCGTGATTTCTGGGGTCGGTACGGGCGGCACGATCACCGGCATCGGCCAGGTCCTGAAAGCACGCAAACCAAGCGTGAAGATGATCGCGATCGAGCCCGAGGACTCAGCCGTCCTTTCGGGTGGTCTACCGAACTACCATCCCATCCAAGGAATCGGTGCAGGATTTATTCCTGCAATCCTCGACCGAAACGCCATCGACGAAGTTATCACGATCGGTAATGAAACAGCATTCTCGACTGCGCGGAAAGCGGCAAGAATTGAAGGTATTCCGGTGGGCATCTCGTCCGGCGCGGCAATAGCCGCCGCGCTGGAAGTTGGCGCGCGTTCCGAGATGGCCGGTAAAATGATCGTGGTAATCATTCCGTCTTTTGCGGAACGCTACCTTTCCACCGCACTGTTCGAAGGCTTGTGAATGATCTCGCTCATTGCGCCCGTCCGTCTTGGCACCCTAGCTCACATGAGGTTTGATTTCACTTTGTCCACAGTACCTAGTTCAAGCGGTTAGTGCGCCACGCGCTTGGGCGTGTGCCGGCCGCCGGCGACGCGCCTTGGCGCGCGGGTGTGGCCTTCATGGCCCTTCTCTTCATGGAACAGGCCGATGAGTTGTTCGGTCATGGCGCCACCCAACTGCTCGGCATCGACGATGGTCACGGCCTTGCGGTAATAGCGCGTCACGTCGTGGCCGATGCCGATGGCGGTGAGCTCGACGTCGGACTTGTCTTCGATTTCCTCGATGACGCGGCGCAGATGCCGTTCCAGATAATTTCCGGCATTGACCGACAGCGTTGAATCGTCGACCGGCGCGCCGTCCGAAATCACCATCAGGATCTTGCGCTGCTCGGGCCGCGCGACGATGCGGTTATGCGCCCACATCAGCGCCTCGCCGTCGATGTTCTCCTTGAGCAGGCCCTCGCGCATCATCAGGCCGAGATTCTTGCGCGCCCGCCGCCACGGCTCGTCGGCGGCCTTGTAGATGATGTGGCGCAGGTCGTTGAGGCGGCCCGGATGCGGCGGCTTGCCGTCGGCGATCCATTTTTCGCGGGATTGGCCGCCCTTCCAGGCGCGCGTCGTGAAGCCGAGGATTTCCGTCTTGACCGCGCAGCGTTCCAGCGTGCGCGCCAGGATGTCAGCGCACATCGCCGCCACCATGATGGGCCGGCCGCGCATGGAGCCCGAATTGTCGAGCAACAATGTCACCACCGTATCGCGGAAGGTCATGTCCTTCTCGCGCTTGAACGACAAGGGATACATCGGATCGATGATGATGCGCGGCAGGCGCGAGGTGTCGAGCATGCCTTCCTCGATGTCGAATTCCCAGGTGCGGTTCTGCTGCGCCATCAGCAGGCGCTGCAGCTTGTTGGCGAGGCGCGAGACCACGCCCGACATCGCCTGCAGCTGCTGGTCGAGGAAATTGCGCAAGCGCGCCAGTTCCTCGGCGTCGCACAGCTCGTCGGCGTCGACTTCCTCGTCGAATTGCAGCGTGTGGACCTTGTAGCCCCATTCGTCCTGATGGCTGAAGGGCTGCTCGGGGCGATGCGGCTTCATCCCGTCTTCGGGCTCGGCGGCATCCGACATCTCGTCGGTCTGCTCGGCGCGCATCTCCGCTTCGCTGTCGTCGCCTTCCTCGCCCTCGGATTCCTGCATGTCGGCTTCGCTGGCTTCCGACTGGCTGTCGGAATCCTGGTCCTCGCCGTCCTGCTCCTGGTTGTCGGCGTCCTCGCCTTCGCCCGAATCGTCGGAGGATTCGTCGGCGTCGAATTCGTCGGTCAGCCTGAGGTCGCGCAGGATGGTGCGCGTCACCTTGGCGAACTGCGCCTGGTCGCGGATCGTGCCGGTCAGTTTTTCCAGATCCTTGCCGGCATGCTCCTCGATGAACGGCCGCCACAGGTCGACGGCGTATTTCACCGATTCGGGCGGCGCTTCGCCCGTCAGCTTCTCGCGCACCATCAGGCCGAGCACTTCGGCGATCGGCGCGTCGGCCTTGACGCGCGCCTTGGTCAGGCCACGCTGGACCATGCGCTGCTCGAGCCCGGCCGTGAGATTATGCGCCACGCCCTTCATGGCGAGCGAACCGATGGCTTCGACGCGCGCCTGTTCGGCGGCTTCGAACACGGCCGCCGCGTCCGCAGATTGCGGCCGGAACTGGTCGTGGACCCTGTCCTCGTGATGCGCCCGGCGCAGCGCATAGGCATCGCCGGCGCCGCGCACGATGGCGACCTCGTTGGGCGGCAGGTTGCGCGAGGGCAGGGGCAGGCGGGCTTTGAGGCCGCGCAGCCCCGGCGGCTCGGCGGAAAACGTGACTTCCAGCTCCGGCTCGCCCGATAGCGCCCGCACGGCCGTGCCGACCGCGCGCTTGAAGGGCTCCGAAGGATTCTCAGGCTTCGACACGGCGCACCCGTATGGGTCTTACGTCACCAAAACCTTCGCCGCGCTCTCCGGCAGATCTTCGCCGAAGCAGCGCTGGTAGAATTCTGCGACCGACGCGCGTTCCAGCTCGTCGCACTTGTTGAGGAAGGTCAGCCGGAAGGCGAAGCCGACGTCGTTGAAGATCTCGGCATTCTCCGCCCAGGTGATCACGGTGCGCGGACTCATCACGGTGGAGAGGTCGCCGTTGATGAAGGCGTTGCGCGTCATGTCGGCGACGCGGACCATGGCGCCGATCTGCTTCTTCTTCTCGGGCGTCGCCGCATAGGACGGCACCTTGGCCAGCACGATCTCCTGCTCGGCGTCGTGGCTGAGATAGTTCAGCGTCGTGACGATGCTCCAGCGGTCCATCTGGCCCTGGTTGATCTGCTGCGTGCCGTGATAGAGGCCCGTGGTGTCGCCCAATCCGATCGTGTTGGTGGTCGAGAACAGGCGGAACGCCGGATGCGGCTTGATGACCTTGTTCTGGTCGAGCAGCGTCAGCTTGCCCTGCACTTCGAGCACGCGCTGGATGACGAACATCACGTCCGGGCGGCCGGCGTCGTATTCGTCGAACACCAGCGCCACGGGATGCTGCAAGCACCAGGGCAGCAGGCCCTCGCGGAACTCGGTGATCTGCTTGCCGTCCTTCAGCACGATCGCATCCTTGCCGATCAGGTCGATGCGGCTGATATGACTGTCCAGGTTGATTCGGATGCAGGGCCAGTTGAGGCGCGAGGCGACCTGTTCGATATGCGTCGACTTGCCGGTGCCGTGATAGCCCTGGATCATGACGCGGCGGTTGAAGGCGAAGCCGGCGAGAATCGCCAGCGTCGTCTCGCGGTCGAAGCGGTAGGCCGGATCGCGGTCCGGCACATGCGCGCCGGCGGTCTTGAACGCCGGCACCTTCATCTTGGTCTCGATGCCGAAAAGCTCCGACGCGTTGGCCGTGGTGTCGGGCGTCAGCAAGGGATCGAGGTCACGCTGCTCAGTCGTCATCGTTTTGTATCCGGCTCAAAAACTCTTATGCGGGGTAGACCGCCGGATGAGGGAAGGGCGTCAGGAGCCTGCTTCCCTAGGTCAGCCCGGAGGCGCGCAACACGCCATAGGCTTTGATAACCTGCTTCAGTCGCTCCTCGGCGCCCCGATCGCCGCCGTTCGCGTCGGGATGAAACCGCTTCACAAGTTCCTTATACCGCGCCTTGATCTCTATCAAGGTGGCGCCATGCGGCAGGCGCAGCGTGTCCAGCGCCTGTATCTGCAGCCGCGTCAATGTGCGCTCCGGGCGGCGCACGCGCGGCTCGGAATCGCCGTCCTCCGCGACGGTTCCATGGTCGTCATGGACCGCGAAGCTGCCAAAGGGATTTTGCATACGTGCCGCGCGTTTGCCGAGCGGCCAGGTCGGGCGATGGCCGGTTATGGCATCGTTACGGAAGGATTCGATGTCCTTCTCGTCCATGCCGCGGAAGAAGTCCCACGACTCGTTGTGCTCGCGCGCATGCGCCAGGCACAGCCAGATGTGCTCGCCCAGATTCTCGCGGCTGCGGCTGACGCGATAGCCGCCGTCGCCGGCACAGCCGGCGCGCGCGCACGGCCGCGCCGTCGGCGGCGCTGCCGCCTTCTTGCCTGTCGGCTTGATGCGGATGTCGGACTTGAAGCGGGATGTCGGCTTGGCGGTGGCCATGTCCGGATTATGGGGACGAAGGATGAAAAAACCAAGAAAACGTATCGCTTGACTTACGTGACCGAAGGGATGACACGCTGGATTCATGACGATGGCCGACACGATCCGCCAAAAGCTGGAGGCCGCGTTCGCGCCGGCCGAGCTGGCCGTGGAAGACGACAGCGCCAAGCATGCCGGCCATTCCGGCGCCCGGCCCGGCGGCGAGAGCCATTTCAGCGTGCGCCTGGTCTCGGAAACCTTTGCCGGAATCGGCCGCGTCGAGCGCCAGCGCCGCGTCTATGCCGTGCTCGCCGAACTGATGAAACCCAACGGCATCCACGCCCTGGCGCTGACCACGCTCACGCCGGCGGAGGTTTGGCAGGAACATTAACCTTCGCCGGCTCTGCCGGCGGGATCACGCGCAGCGCGGTGATCTGGTTGCGCTGCCGCTTCATGACCTCGAACTGATAGCCGAAGAAGGCAAAACGCTGCCCGGCTTCGGGGATCGTCCGCGCTTCATGGATGACGAGGCCGGCGATCGTCGTGGCCTCCTCGTCCGGCAGGTTCCAGTCCAGTTCGCGGTTGAGTTCCCGCACCGGAACGGTGCCATCGATCAGGAACGAGCCATCGGGACGGCGGCGCACGTCGGGCCGGCCCTTCTCCTCATGCTCGTCGGGAATGTCGCCGAAAATCTCGTCGAGGATGTCTTCCAGCGTGACGATGCCCTGCAGCGCGCCATATTCGTCCACCACCAGCGCGAAGTGCGAGCGCCGGTCGCGGAACGCAGCGAGCTGTTCCTCCAGCGTCGTCGTTTCGGGTACGAACCAGGGCGGCGTCGCCAGCGCGGCGACGTCGACGCCGGCCCGGCCATGGCTGATGATCGCGCGCACGATGTCCTTGGTGTGGATGACGCCGACGATGTTCTCCGGCTGCTCGCGCCACAGCGGCACGCGGGTGTGGTTGGACTCCAGCACGGCGTTGAGGATTTCCTGGACGGGCAGGTCGGCGTCCACCGTCACCATGCTCTTGCGGTGGATCATCACGTCGGAGATCTGCAACTCGCGCAGATCGAGGATGCCGCCGATCATGTCGCGGTGCTCGCGCTCCACCGCGCCCTCCGAGTGGTGCAGGTTCACGGTGCCGCGGATTTCGTCATGCGCTTCGACCAGTTCCTCGCCCTGCTGGCGCACGCCGAATACGGCAAGCAGGCGCCAGACCAGGAACTGCACCGCGTTCACCACCGGCGCCAGCAGGAAGACGACGTACCGCACCGGCGTCGCCACCGTCAGCGCGAAGCTGTCGGTGCGCGCGATGGCCAGCGTCTTGGGCAGGACCTCGACGAAGATCAGGATGAGCACGGTCATCACCGCCGTGGTGACGAACACGGTGCGCGGCCCGAAGCGCGTTTCCAGGATCGAAGTCGCCAGCGACGAGGCCAGGATGTTGACGAAGGTGTTGCCCAGGAGCAGGGCGCCGACCATGCGCTCGCGATTGGCGACCAGGAGGTTGACGTTCTTCGCCGCCCGCGAACCCTCGGTCTCCAACTGGTGCATGCGGCCGCGCGACACCGCCGTCAGCGCGGTCTCGGAGCCGGCGAAAAACGCGCCGCAAACCAGCAGAAGCGCGATCGGCGCAAAGGTGATGAGAACGATCGTATCCATCGCAGACTCGCAAAGCTGTGGGGTTACGAGAATGTCATTGTGTGAGGAGCGGGGCTAGCGGCGAACTAGGCGAGAATGCCCCGCACCGCGTCCATCGCCACATCGCTGGTGACGAACGCCTGCCCGATGCCGCGCAGCAGGATGAAGGTCAGGCGGCCGTCCTGGACTTTCTTGTCGTGCGCCATGTGTTCCAGCAGGATCTCGGGCGTCGGCCGCGCGCCCGGGATGTCGGCGATGGCGGTCGGCAGGCCGGCGGCTTTCAGATGGCGGACAAAGCGCTGCGCATCCTGGCCCGGGCAGAGGCCGAGCTTGACCGACAATCCGAACGCCAACGCCATGCCGATGGCGACGCCTTCGCCATGCAGCAGCCGGTCGGAGAAGCCCGTCGCCGCCTCCAGCGCATGGCCGAACGTGTGCCCCAGATTGAGCAGCGCCCGGTCGCCCGTCTCGCGCTCGTCGCGCGCCACGATCTCCGCTTTCATCCGGCAGGAGTGGGCCACGGCCTGCACCATGGCCGCGCTGTCGCCGCCGAGCGCCTTGGCGCCGTTCGCATCGAGCCACTCGAAGAATTTGGCGTCGCCGAGCGCGCCGTATTTCGCGACTTCAGCATAGCCGGCGAGCAATTCGCGCTTCGGCAAAGTCTTCAAGACGTCGGTATCGGCGATGACGATCTTGGGCTGATGAAACAGGCCGACGAGGTTCTTGCCTTGCGCGGTGTTGATCGCCGTCTTGCCGCCGACGGAGGAATCCACCTGCGCCAGCAAGGTCGTCGGAATCTGCGCGAAGGCGACGCCACGCTTGAGCACGCCGGCCGCGAAGCCGCACAAATCGCCGATCACGCCGCCGCCGAACGCGACCACCAGGCCATTGCGGTCGACGCCGCTCTTCAGAAGCTCGGCGGTCAGCCGATCGAGCCCCGCGAAGCTCTTGGTCGCTTCGCCCGCTTCCAGGACGATCGGCCGCGCGTCCAGGCCGGCAGCGCCGAGCGCGACGAGCAGCGGCGCCAGATGGATCTCGGCGACATGGGCATCGGTCACGACGGGCAGCGGACCGCGCGCCAGCGGCCCCAGCAATTCGCCTGCGCGCGCCAGCAGACCCGGCCCGATATGGATCGGATAGGAGCGCTCGGCGAGGCTGACCTGCACGATCTCGCTCATGCCGCGCACGCTCCGCTCTCGCTCAGCAGCGCCACGATCCTGTCGACCGACGCCGCGTGCGGGCCGTCTTCGCTGTCCAGCGTGTAATCGGCTTGGCTGTAGATCGGCGTGCGCTCCGCCAGCAACCGCTCCAGCGTCTCGCGCGGATTGCCGTTGCGCAGCAAAGGCCGCGTGTCGCGCCGCTGGGTGCGCGCCAGCAGCACCTCGACCGGCGCCCGCAGCCAGATCGTCACGGCGTCCTGCTTTAAAGTCGCCCGCGTGGTCTCGTCGACGAAGGCGCCGCCGCCGGTCGCCATCACATGCGGCGCTTCGGCCAACAGGCGCGCGATCACCTTGCGCTCGCCCTTGCGGAATTCCGGTTCGCCGAAACGCTCGAAAATCTCCGAGATCGTGCAGCCGGCGGCGGCCTCGATCTCGGCGTCCGCGTCCTTGAACGCCACCCCCAGCCGCGACGCCAGGCGCCGGCCGACTGAACTCTTGCCCGCGCCCATCATCCCCACCAGCGCCACGGTCCGCATCAGTTTCATGGCTCCCGCTTACACGCCCCAATCGTTCTCTTCCAGAGCATGACATGCTCTGGCTTTGGAATTGGCGCGCAATTTACGGGCTTCGCCCGATTGCGCTCGGCGGGACTTGCGCCATTGCCTGCAATTCCGCCACAAACCCCTGGGAGTTTTGGCCATGCGTTCGAGGAACACCGAGTCGATGGGTTGGGGCTTGAGGATTGGCATAGGCGTGGGCGTGCTGGTGCTGCTCGGCGCCATCGCGCTGTCGGTTTACGGCGGCAGGGTGCAGCCGCGCACGCACCCGGTCGAACAGATCGTTCCGAATGACCGCCTACCGAACTAGAATCGCGCTCGCCGGCCTGTTGGCGCTGGCCGGGGCCGCGGGCGCCCAGACGGCGCCGCCCGCCGAGCGGCCGGCCGCGACCGGGGCGCCGACGCCACTGGGCGCGACGCCGCCGCCGGCGGCCGAACCCGAGACGGCGCCGCCGGCCGAATTCAAGCCCGGCGTCCTGGGAAAAAGCACGCAGCCCGGCATCACCACCGGCGAGCTCGGCATTGTCGACGGCCCGCCCGCCGGCACGCTCGACGATTCCACCGGCGGCCTTGGCCAGTCGATGTGGATCAACGCCGCCCGCGACGAGGTCGAGGATCTGCTCGGACGCGTCCCCCTGGTCAGCGCCGACCCGTTCGTGCGGGAGCTGGCGCGGCGGCTGGTGCTGACGATTTCCGACGCGCCGATCGGCCCGGTCAAGCGCGCGCTGGTCACGATCAGGATCGAAAAGCTGTTGCAGGCCGGTCTGATCGATGAAGCCGGCGCGATCGCCGCCGCCGTGCGTCTTGATGGCGATGCGGACTACGCCCGCGTGCAGGCCGATGCGCTGCTCTATGCCGGCCGCGACAAGGAGGTGTGCGGCGACCTCACCGCGACGCGCCTGACCGCGCCCGAGCCGTTCTGGCTCGAACTGCGGACCTGGTGCTTCGCCGCCGCCGGCGACACCGCCTCCGCCGAGTTGACGCATGCCGTGCTCGACAGCCAGAGCATCAAGGACGCTGCGTTCGATACCTTGTCGGCCGATGTGCTGGGCGGCAAGAAGACCGCCCCCGCGGCGATCGAGCATCCGACGGCGCTGCACATCTATCTGCTGCGCAAGGCCGGGCTGCCGGTGACCAATGCCATCGCGGCCAAGCTCGGCACGGCGGCGAACCTCTTGGCTGCGCGCGAAGTGCGCAACGCGGCCGCCGACCGGCTCTCCGCCGCGTCACGCATTTCGGCGACGGGCGCGCTCAGCCCCGGCGAGCTGCTCGCCATCACGAATGTTCAGGCCATCGCCACAGGCCAGATCGCACAAGCCCAGGCGAACGCCGCCAGGCTGATCTTCCTGCCGGCGCAGACCTTGTTGCGCCGCGCCGCGAGTTTGGAGTCGCGCCCGCCGGAGAAGACCGAGCTGCTGCTGGCGGCGCTCGGCGGACACGTCGATCGCCTGCCGCTCACAGCCGCCTTGCAGGAGTGCATCGCACTCGCCATCAAGCCCGATGCGACCACGGCCAAGGGCCGTGTCCTGATTTCCCGCGCCCTGATCTTGCGCGGCAAGGCCGATGCGGCGGCGGCATGGTACGCCAACGCCGACGCCGACATGGACCACGCCGTCTTCGCGGTGCTCCTCGATCTCGCCGCGCCGACGCCGCCGCGCGACGGCGGCGCCCAGGCCGCCTATGCCTGGCTCGCCAAGAACGCGGCCCCGCAGCAGAATCCGGTTCCCGCCGCAGCGCTCGCGCTCGGCCTCTCCGACGTGCTGCGCCGTCCCATGCCGCCCGACGCAAAAGCGCTCGCCGGCACGCTTGAAGGCATGCGCTGGGCCGGCACGCGCCCGTCGCCGGACGACATGCGCAAACTGGTCGAAGCCGCCTCGCAGCCGGGCCGCAAGGGCGAGGCGATCCTGCGCCTGCTCGACATCATCGGCGCCGACGGGCCCGCCGACCTGCCGCCGGACGTCGCCATCGAATGCGTGCGGGTTCTGTTGCAGCTCGGCCTCACCGCCGAAGCAAGGTCGCTCGCGGTCGAAGCGCTTGCCCTTACGCATTCTTCGTGAAGAAGATGGGCGCCATGAAGGGCGGCGACGCCACGCTGATCGAAGCCTTCCTCGACATGATGAGCGCCGAGCGCGGCGCCTCCATCAACACGATGTCCGCCTATCGCCGCGACCTTTTGGATTTCAGTGGCCACCGCGCCGCCAAGAGCGGCAACGCCAAGACGGCGACGCGCGACGACATCAAGGCGTATCTGGCCGTCATGTCGAAATCCGGGGCCGCCGGCTCGACCCAGGCGCGCCGGCTCTCGGCGCTGCGCCAGTTCTTCGCTTTTCTCTACGCCGACGGCATGCGCAAGGACGATCCCACCGACGCCATCGACGCGCCCAGGCGCGAGCGGCCGCTGCCCAAAATCCTGTCGCGCAAGGACATGGAGGCGCTGATCGAAGCGGCGCGCCGCCAATCCGAAAAATCGTCCGAAGGCCTGCGCCTTCTGTGCATGGTCGAGATGCTCTACGCCTCGGGCCTGCGCGTCTCCGAACTGGTGACGCTGCCGCTCGCCGCCTCGCGCAACCGCGAGGGATTTTTGCTGGTGAAAGGCAAGGGCCAGAAGGAGAGGCTGGTGCCGCTCAACGATCACGCCCGCGGCGCAATCAAAGCCTGGCTGGAGGTGCGCGACGAATTCCTCCCCGCCGGCATCCGCCGTGCCCATGCCGAGCGTTTCCTCTTCCCCTCGCGCGGCGCCGAGGGCCACATCACGCGCCGCCGCATGGGGCAAATGTTGAAAGACCTCGCGCGGACCGCCAACCTCGATCCCGACAAGCTTTCGCCCCACGTCCTGCGTCATGCGTTCGCCACGCACCTGGTCGAAGGCGGCGCCGACCTGCGCAGCGTGCAGACCATGCTCGGCCACGCCGATATCGCCACCACCCAGATCTACACCCACGTCGCCAAGGACCGTCTGACGCAGGTCGTCGAGGACGCGCACCCGCTTTCGCGGCGGACAAAGATCAAACCCTGACTGTCATGGCCCGCGAATGCGGGCCACCCAGGTGACATCTTGTCTGTCTTGCAGGATACGCTCGGATCACAGCATGATCCGCGACAATTGTAGCGCCCCACCTGGGTGGCCCGCATTTGCGGGCCATGACATCAGTGCGGGTTGGAGAGAACCAAGTGTCCTTCACCACCATCGAACGCCAGGCGCCCGTGCGCATTTATCGCTCCAAACTCTTCGTGCCGGGTTCGAAGACGAACTTCTTCGAGAAAGCAGCGGCCGGCGCCGCCGATTGCGTCTGCCTCGATCTCGAGGACGCAGTGGCGCCCGCCGACAAGGACAAGGCGCGCGACAACGTCGTCGCCGCGCTCAACGACATCGACTGGAAGGGCAAGATCGTCACCGTGCGCATCAACGGCCTCGACACCGGCTGGTGCTACCGCGACGTCATCGCGCTGGTGGAGCAGGGCGGCGAGACGCTCGATGCCATCATGATTCCCAAAGTCGCCAACGCCAAGGACGTCTACGCCATCGACTGGCTGATGACGCAGTGCTCCGCGAGCGTCGGGCGCAAGAAGAAAATCGGCATCGAGGTCATCATCGAGAGCGTGCTGGGCCTCAAGAACATCGACGAGATTGCCGCCTCGTCGAAGCGCATGGAGACGCTGCATTTCGGCGCCGCCGACTATGCCGCCAGCCAGGGCATGCGCACGACCAATATCGGCGGCGGCAATGCCGATTATGTGATGCTGACCGACAAGGACGCGAGCGGCGCCCGCGAACGCCACTGGAATGACCTCTGGCACTACCCGCTGTTCAAGCTGGTGCAGGCGGCGCGCGGCCACGGCCTCGTCGCCATCGACGGCCCATTTGGTGATTACCAAGATCCCGATGGCTTCCGCGCCCAGGCCAATCGCACCGCCATCCTCGGCTGCGAAGGCAAATGGGCGATCCATCCCAGCCAGGTCGAGCTCTGCAACGAGATCTTCACCCCGCCGCAAAAGGAATTCGAGCGCGCGCAGGCAATTTTGGCGTCCATGAAGGACGCCCACTCGACCGGCTCCGGCGCCGCGAGCCTCGGCGGCGTCCTGATCGACGCGGCGTCGATCCGGCAAGCCGAAGTGATCGTCAAGCAGATGGAGATGATAAGGGCGAAGGCCGCGGGTTGATCCGCGAGAGCTTGTCCGGATTGCGCAGCAGGTAGATCGCGCTGATCTTGTCACCGTCGAATTCCATCGTCAGGGCTGAGTGCAGGCCCTCCGTCGTGCGCAGCAGGAAACCGGGCGCGCCGTTGATCTCGGTCGGTTCCAGCGTGAAGCCGTCGGCGGGGCCGAATTTGCGCATCACGCCGGTCGCGAAGCGCAGCACGTGGTCGGCGCCGTAAATCGGATTGAGCGCGGCCGCCGCCTTGCCGCCGCCGTCCGAGTACAGCACGACGTCGTGCGCCAAGAGACTGGTGAGCTGGTCCAGATTGTTGGTCGCGGCGGCGGCGACGAATTTCGACACCAGTTCGCGATGATGCTGCGTCGTCACGGTGTGGCGCGGGCGATCCGCCTTCACCCGCTCGCGCGCCCGGCTCACCAGCTTGCGGCACGCCGCCTCGTTCTTCTCCAGCGTCTGCGCGATCACGTCGTAGTCGCAATCGAACGCATCGTGCAGGATCAGCGCCGCGCGCTCCTCCGGCGACAGGCGTTCGAGAACATGCAGCAGCGCCAGCGACAGATCCGACGCCAGTTCGGCCCGCGCCGCGGGCGCGTCGGTGGCCAGCGCGCGCATGTCGTCCGGCATCAGGGGTTCGGGCAGCCATGGTCCGACATAGGTCTCGCGCCGCGCCCGCGCCTTGCGCAGGGCATCCAGTGAAAGCCGCACCGTCACCGCCGACAGAAAGGCCTTGGGATCGCGGATACCGTCCGCGCGTTGCCAGCGCAGCCAGGCCTCCTGCGCCACGTCCTCCGCCGCGCCCATCTCGCCCAGCATGCGATAGGCGATGCCGAGAAGATGGCTGCGCTGCGCTTCGAAGACGTCCAGACTGTTCATGCCGCCCGTTGGACCGCGATCGATTGATTGGCGACATCGATCTTGGCACAGGCCGCTCCGTGACCAAGGCCGCGCTTGGTCGCCGGGAAGACGCGCGTGAACGCCACCACCAGCGCCAACGACACCAAGCCCTTTTCGCCATAGCGCGTGCGGGCTTCCTCCACCAGTTCCAGCACGGCATCCGAATTCGTCGCCACGGCGATGCCATAGCGATAGCCGAGCGCCGCGTCGTCGCCGGCCGCTTCGATGTCGCCGCGGATCAGCGCCGCCATTTTTTCGGGCTCCACGCCGCCCTTCACCGCCATGTCGACGGCAAGCTGCGTACACGGCCCGCAATCCTCGGCCAGCGCGGCGGCGAGTTTGGCCGCATACCACGCCTCCTTCGGCACGCCCTGGCGATGCTGCGACACCCAGGTCCCCAGCGCGAACTTCCACCCCGCCGACGTCGAGGCGTCCGCCACCTCGTGCATGTACGTCCCGTCATAGCCGAACAGGCGTTCGAACTTGCGGATCTGGCCGTGCAGCAACGCCTTCAACATCACGCATCTCCTTCGCGATAACGGAACCAGGCGAGCAGCACGCCCAAGGCTCCGATCAGAATGACCCCGATGCCTTCGCTGACCGCGTCCCGGGTCGCGGCCGGCACGCCGCCGAGCATCCATTCCTTCAGATGCAGCAGGGCGTGCAGCGCCGGCCACGCGGCACCGCAGGCGGCCCAGCCCGCGTTGGCGGAACCTTTTCGCGCGCCCAGCAGCATCCCGGCGCCGCTGACCAGGAACGCCATGGCGATGTCGGCGATGAAATGGAAATGCAGGTGGTCGGGCGCGCCGAAATGGACCACGGCGGCGGCCCAGGCGCCCGGAAAGGCCAGCATCGCCAGCCCGTTGGCGAGGTGAAAGGCGCCCACAAGAGCCAGAAATATCCTCACAACCATTGGCGAACCCGCAGCGTTACCTGGTCAAGACGGCCCAGCCTCTGGATTTGTGACCACAAATCCGCCTATCAGGAGGAGAATAATCGCTTATCGGCCTTGGGTCCGCGGATTTCAGGCCTATTTTCAGTCCCTTAGCGAGACCAGATGCACGCTTACCTGGAATTCGAACGCCCCATCGCCGAAGTCGAAAGCAAGATCGTCGAGCTGCGCAAGCTCGCCGAGGAAGACCCGGCGATGCAGATCGAGGCCGAGGTCACCCGCCTGCAGGCCAAGGCCGATGGCCTGATCAAGGACACCTATTCCAAGCTCTCCGCCTGGCAGAAGGTCCAGGTGGCGCGCCACCCCGGCCGGCCGCATTTCTCCGACTACGCCAAGAGCCTGTTCGACGAGTTCACGCCGCTGGCCGGCGACCGCAGCTTTGGTGACGATCATGCCATCGTCACCGCGCTCGCCCGCTTCCGCGGCCGCGCCGTCGCCGTGGTCGGCCACGAGAAGGGCAACGACACCAAATCCCGCCTCAAGCACAATTTCGGCATGGCGATGCCGGAAGGCTACCGCAAGGCCGAGCGGCTATTCGCGATGGCGGACCGTTTCGGCCTGCCGGTGATCTCGCTGGTCGACACCTCGGGCGCCTATAGCGGCGTCGCCGCCGAGGAACGTGGCCAGTCCGAAGCCATCGCGCGCTCGACGCAGGCCGGCCTGGAACTGCGCGTGCCGTTCGTCTCGACCATCATCGGCGAGGGCGGCTCGGGCGGCGCATTGGCCATCGCCACCGCCAACCGCGTCTTCATGCTGGAGCATTCGGTCTATTCGGTGATCTCGCCCGAAGGCTGCGCCTCGATCCTGTGGCGCAAGCCGGAGAAGACCCAGGACGCCGCCATCGCGATGCGCGTCTCGGCGCAGGACTGTCTCAACCTCAAAGTGATCGACGCCATCATCCCCGAACCGGTCGGCGGCGCCCACCGCGCGCCGGAGGACGCCATCCTCAATGTCGGCGAGCAGATCGCCCGCGCCATCGCCGAAATGGACCGCATCCCCGGCGAGCAACTGCGCCGCGAGCGCCGCGAGAAGTACCTCGCGATGGGCCGCGATTTGATGGTCTAAGGCGCGATCAGTTTCAGATTGGGAAAATTGCGGCGGTAGTGCCGCGCGTTGCGCGTCAGCAGATCGTACCCCGCTATCGTTGCATGCGCACCAATGAAAAAATCCGAGAGCGGCGCATTCCGCTTGCCTCCGCGACCGCGATACTGCGCGAATATCTTTCCAGCCAGAAAAGCGGCCTCATAGGGCAGCGGTTCACGGTCAATGACGTGCCTGGACAAAATTGAATCGATTTCTCCAATATCCGAGTAGCGGATCGACACCTCTGCAAAGATAATCGGATTGATCGCGATCCGGCCACGCGACGCTGCCTCGTCCAGCGCAATCGAAGACCATTCCGACCATTCCGGATCTTCGATGATAACGTCAAGCAATACGTTGCTGTCGACTAGAACAACGCTCATCGGCCGCGCATAAGGGCCATAATCTGATCGGTGGTCATTTTGACGTCGCCCGTTCCCCGCAAGCGCGCCACGAGACGTGCGCCCCGCGAGGCTTTCTTCCCGACTTTGGCTTTCGTAATGCGAATGCCATTACCGTCGCGTTCAAACGCGACTTCTGTATCCGGCAGCAGACCGACGCTCTCGCGAAGATAGATGGGAATCGTCACTTGTCCTTTGGAAGTGATGCGCATTGGGAATGCTCCTACTCTTACAAGTAAGAGTAGGATATTCGGCGCCGATTTTCAATCCAGCGTTCGCACGAACGCCCGAATGCTCCCGACCAAATCGTCCGGCCGCTCCAGCGCGGCGAAGTGGCCGCCTTCGGCGAAGCTCGTCCAGTGCGTGACGTTGATGCTGCGCTCGACCTGGGAGCGCGGCGGGAAGGGGATGAGATCGATCGGAAACGCCGCGATGCCGGTCGGCTTTTCCAGTCTTGCGCCGCGCGGCACCGGCATCGCGAACTGCTCCTCGGCGCGGCCGCGATACATCCAGGTCGCGGTGTTGAAGCTGCGCGTCACCAGATAGATCATCACATTGGTCAGCAGCTGGTCCCTGGTATAGGCGTTCTCGAAGCCCTTGCGGATGTCGGACCAGCCGTGGAATTTCTCCACGATCCATCCCGCTACGCCGACCGGCGAATCCATCATGCCGTAGGACAGCGTCTGCGGCTTGGTCGTGTGCTCCAGGAAATAGGCGCCTTCGGCCTGGAACAGCTGCGCCGCCTTGGCCGCGAAGGCTTTCTCCTCGTCGCTCTCCGCTCCGACGCCCGGCGACACCCAGCCCATCATGTTGAGATGCGCGGCGCGGCAGCCCTTGCCCTCATAGCTCATGTAAGAAGAGATCGAACTGCCCCAGTCGCCGCCTTGCGCGATGTAGTTCGGCAGCTTCAGGACATCCGTCATCAGCGCATCGAACAGCCGTGCCGTGGTGCGCGGACCGATGGGACGCCTGGGTTTCCCCGACCAGCCATAGCCGGGCAGGGACGGCACGATCACCGTGAAGGCGTCCGCGACATCGCCGCCGTGCTTTTCGGGATGCGCCAGCTTGTCGATGATGTGCAGGAATTCGAACACCGATCCCGGCCAGCCATGGCTGAGGATGAGCGGCTTGGGCGCCGCGCCCGACCCCAGCTCACGATAGAAATGCAGATCGATATCCTCGACCGTCGCGGTGAACTGCGGAAACGCGTTCAGCGCTTTTTCCGCCTTGCGCCAGTCATAGCCGTCCGCCCAATAGGCGCAGAGCGCCTTCATGAAATCCAGATTGGCGCCGTAGGCCCAACTGCCCTCCAGCCCGTCGCCGCGCGGCATCTCGTGCCAGTCATAATCGCGCACGCGCGCGCGGATTGCGTCGAGGGTATTCTGCGGCACATCGATCTTGAACGGCTTCATGGCGGCATCTCCGGCTGGAGCCCCATGTTGGCTCCGGCCGCACAAAACAAAAAGGGGCCTTGCGGCCCCTTTCCGTTACGTCACGGGTGATTGCCTCACGGATTCAAATTCCACACATAGACGGGCCGTCCATCGGACTGGAACGTCGTGAACTTGGCGGGATCGCCTTCCGGGCAGGTCGTATCGGACGATTTCGTCATGAAGTCGTAAGGGCCGGGATATTCGACGCATTGCGCGATGTCGCTGCCCCAGGACTGGTCCGAATGCCCACGCACTTCCGCGCGAGCATAGAAGGTGCGGTTGTCGGTTTTGAAGATGTCGCCACAGGCGCCGGCGTTGACCACCGTCCAGCCCTTGTTGCGCCAGTCGCGGCCACCGATCGGAATGAAACTGGAGCCGATCAGCACCGCGGTTTTGGTGTGGTTGCAGGCGCGAAACGTGATGGGTGTGTTCGCCGCCATTCTGAGATCGGAGGGAGGTGTGGCCGCCGGAGTTCCCGAAACGGCCGACGCCAACGCGACGACTGCTAACAATCCAAGTGCCATGATAGAGATTCCTCAAAGGGTTGAGACATTGTAGTCCGGATGCGGCCCGATACCAATTCAATCGAGTTCCGCTACCACCAGCCGCGCCATTTGAACCATGCCACCGGCACGATGATGCTGAGGACGACGAGGAACAAACCCCACTGGTAGCCATAGGTCCAGCTGAGTTCCGGCATGTTGTGGAAATTCATCCCATACAGCCCGACCACGAAGGTCGGCGGTATGCCGACAATCGACGCGATGGTCAGCACCTTGAAGATGTCGTTCTGGTCGTTGGTGATGAAACCGAGCGTGGCGTCGAGCAAAAATTGCACCTTGTCCGTCAAATGGGTCTCGTAGTCGTTCAAGGACTGGATATCGGCGAGGGCGACCTTCAGGCGCGCCACCACGTCCTCGCCCAGCCAGGCCGCGCCCCGGTCGCCGACGAAGGGCAGCGCCCGCTGCATCGCGAGCAGCGTCTCGCGGATTTCGGAAAGCCGCTCTTCGGTGTCTCCGAGAATGACCAGCGTCTCGCGCAGCGCCTTGCTCTTTTTCGCGATCGTGCGGCGCTTATGAGACGAGCGCTGGAACACTTCGCGGGAAAGACGGCGCGTGTCGGCCTTGATCAGCTCCAGCTTGTCGGCGCTGTAGTCGACCACCGCTTCCACCAGCTCGGCAAAGACCTGCGCGCTGGTAAAGGACGCGCCGTCCCGCTGCAGCTTTTCGCCGACCTTGTGAAAAGTGTGCAATTTATCGAACCGCACGGTGACAAGGAGCTTGTGCGTCAGGACGAAGCCGATGGGCGAGGACACCGGCTCCTGGCCGGCGTGATACGGCGTCGCCGGCATGCTGAGCGTCAGCGTCTCGCCGTCGCTGCGCATGCGGCTGGAGGATTCGATTTCGTCCAATTCCTCGCGCGACGGGATGCGCAGGCTGCACTCGGCGCACGCCTTGGAGATATCCTCCGGCGTCGGATTGTGCAGGTCGATCCAGACTGGCGCGCCGGACTTCGGATAAGTATGCCGCATGATGAAGCTTTCGTAACCGGCGCCAAGATTCGCCGCGGCTCAGACTACACCAAGCCGGCGCGCCGGCGGCCGGCAATCCACGCGATCGCGGCGATGCCAAGAGTTGGGACAACGGTGAGGACGCTGCCTTCCGGGCCCGCCAGGCCTCCCGACAACCAGTCCGGTCCCTGGATCGCCGGATGCAGCAGGCGGCCGACGGAGACCAGTCCGCTGTCCGGCGCGCCGAAAATGAAACTTTCCGAATAGTCCCAGACCGCGTGATAGCCGATGCCGAGCCAGAGGGAGCCGGTCTGGCGAAACGAAAAGGCGAGCGCCAATCCGAACAAGACGGCCTGCGCGCCACCCAGGATATTCTCGCCGTCGCCCTTCAGCCCATGCAGAGTCCCGAAGAGCAGGCAAAGCAGGATCGCCGCCGGCCAGAATGAAATCGCACGGGAGAGCTCGACCAAGGCAAAACCGCGAAACAATGCCTCCTCGGTGAATCCGACGGTCAGGAACAGCACTGCGAGGAAGACGGCGTTGAAGACCAACGTCGCACTGAACGGAGCGGCCGCGCCGAAGGAATAGCAGCCCAGAGCTTTCATCAGCAGCAATTGCGCCGCGAGCAGCACGAAGCCGCTGGCCAAGCCTACGGCAAAGTTACGCGCGGCATGCGGTCCGCGGTAGCCGTAGGCGCCGATGGTCCTGCCGCCCATCCTGGCGAAAACGGCGGTGAGGGCGAGCACGATGCCGCCCAGCGCGACCATCTCCAGGAGCATGTGCCCCTCGGTCACGGTTATGCGCCGGTGCAGCGGGCCGAGCAGGGGATGAATCGCCAGATTGGCGACGACGAACACAACCGCGAAGCCGATGAATCGCAGGATGGCAAGCCCGCGTCCGCGCCAACTCGGCTCCGCGGCAAACGAGGCGGCCACCGTTCGAGTCACGTTGCTCTCCGCCGAAACGCCCGGCGGTCAGTGTCGCTACACCAGCGCTCCGTGGCAATGCTTGAACTTGCGGCCCGAGCCGCAGGGACAGGCCGCGTTGCGCTGCACCTTGCCCCAGGTGCGGGGATCGTTGGGATCGACGGGCAGGTCGCGGTCGCGCTGCACCGTGCGCTGTGCGGCGCCGGGATCGGCCATCTCGTCCTCGCCGGTCAACGGGTCGATGTGCGTCGCGCGCAGGTTCAACATCTGCGGCGGAGGCGGCGGCGGTTCGGCCGACACCTGGATGTGCATCAGCTGCCGCACCACGTCGGCGCGCATCTTGCCGAGCAGGCTCTCGAACAGCGCGAAGGCTTCGCTCTTGTATTCGTTCAGGGGATCGCGCTGGCCGTAGCCGCGCAGGCCGACATACTGGCGCAGGTGATCCAGATGCACGATGTGCTCGCGCCAGTCGTGGTCGAGGGTCTGCAGCAGGATCGCCTTCTCGGCATAGCGGATGACTTCGGTGCCGAATTCGGTGGCGCGCGTCGCGGCGCGCTTGTCGACCGCCGAGTGGATGCGGTCGCGCACTTCCTCGTCGGCGATGCCTTCTTCCTTGGTCCAGTCGACCACCGGCAGCGAAACGCCGAAAATCTTCTCGACTTCGTCCTGCAGGCCCGCGGCGTCCCACTGCTCGGCATAGGCGCGCTCGGGAATGTGGCGCTCGACGAGATCGGCCACGACTTCGGTGCGGAACTCCGCGATCTGGTCGCTGACGTCGTCCGCCGACATGATCTCGCGGCGTTGCTCGAAGATCACCTTGCGCTGGTCGTTGAGCACGTTGTCGTATTTGAGGATGTTCTTGCGCATTTCGAAGTTGCGCGCTTCGACTTTCTGCTGCGCTTTTTCCAGCGCCTTGTTGACCCAGGGATGGGCGATGGCTTCGCCCTTTTCCAGGCCGAGCCGCCCCAGCACCGAGTCCATGCGCTCGGTGCCGAAGATGCGCATCAGGTCGTCCTGCAGGCTGAGGAAGAATTTCGAGGCGCCGGGATCGCCCTGGCGGCCCGAACGGCCGCGCAACTGGTTGTCAATGCGGCGGCTCTCGTGCCGCTCGGTGCCGACGATATAGAGGCCGCCGGAGGCCAGAACCTTCTCCTTGTCGACACGGACTTCGCTGCGGATCTGATCGGCGCGCCGCGCCAGCTCGTTCTCGTCCAGTACGCCGCCGAGCTCGACGCGGATGCGCATGTCGGCGTTGCCGCCGAGCTGGATGTCGGTGCCGCGGCCGGCCATGTTGGTGGCGATGGTGACGGCACCGGGCGCGCCGGCCTGCGCCACGATGGCCGCTTCCTGCTCATGATAGCGCGCGTTCAGCACGTTGTGCTTGATCTTGCGCGTCTTCATCAGCTCGGACAGCAGCTCGGATTTCTCGATCGATGTCGTACCGACCAGCACCGGCTGGCCCTTGACGCGGCACTCCTCGACCAGCTTGACGATGGCATCGTTCTTTTCGTCGAAGGTGCGATAGACCTCGTCGTCGGCGTCGATGCGCTTGATCGGCATGTTGGTCGGCACTTCCATGACATCGAGCTTGTAGATGTCCATGAACTCGGCCGCTTCGGTCAGCGCCGTGCCGGTCATGCCGGCCAGCTTGTCGTAAAGGCGGAAATAGTTCTGGAAGGTGATCGAGGCCAGCGTCACGTTCTCGGGCTGGACCTCGACATGCTCCTTGGCTTCCAGCGCCTGGTGCAGGCCTTCGGAATAGCGCCGTCCCTCCATCATGCGGCCGGTGAACTCGTCGATGATGACGATCTTGCCGTCCTTGACGATGTAGTCGCGGTCCTTCTGGAAGATGGTGTGCGCTTTCAGCGCCTGGTTGACGTGATGCACGACGCTGATGTTCTCGATGTCGTAGAGGTCGCCGGTTTCCAGCAGCCCCGCGGCGCGCAGCAGTTCCACCATGTGCTCGTTGCCGGCTTCGGTCAGCGTGACGCTGCGGTTCTTCTCGTCGAGCTCGTAGTCGCCCTTGTCCTCGACGATCTCGACCTCCTTGCCGTCCTTCGACTTCGCCTTGGCTTTGATCGGGGCGCGCAGATGCGGCACCATCGCGTCGACGGCCATGTACATATGCGTCAGATCGTCGGTCGGGCCGGAGATGATCAGCGGCGTGCGCGCCTCGTCGACCAGGATGGAGTCCACTTCGTCGACGATGGCGTAGGAATGGCCGCGCTGGCTCATCGTCGCGATCGAGTACTTCATGTTGTCGCGCAGATAGTCGAAGCCGAACTCGTTGTTGGTGCCGTGGGTGACGTCGCAATTGTAGGCTTCCTTGCGCTCCTCGTCGCTCAGGCCGTGCACGACGCAGCCGACGGTGAGGCCGAGGAATTTGTAGATCTGGCCCATCCAGTCGGCGTCGCGCTTGGCCAGGTAGTCGTTGACCGTCACGACATGGACGCCTTCGCCGGCCAGGGCGTTGAGATAGACCGGCAGGGTGGCGACCAGCGTCTTGCCTTCGCCGGTCTTCATCTCGGCGATGTTGCCGTAGTGCAGGACCATGCCGCCGATCAGCTGGACGTCGAAATGGCGCTGGCCCAGCGTCCGCTTGGCCGCCTCGCGCACCGTGGCGAAGGCCTCTGGCAGAAGGTCCTCGAGGGTTTCGCCTTTGGCCAGGCGCTCCTTGAAGGCGGCCGTCTGCGCGCGCAGCTGGTCGTCGCTCATTTTGACGAATTGCGGCTCCAGATCGTTGATCTCGGCCACCCGCCCCTTGTACGGCCGGATCTTCCGTTCATTGGAAGAGCCGAAGAGTCGTTGTGCGATGCCGCTGAAACCCAGCATGAAAACCTCGTAATAGGACCGAAAACGGCGGCCAGGGGGTGCCAAGGCGGCAGATGTCCGGCATGGCAGCCGCGGCGGAGAGATAAGAACGCCTCACCCCCTTGTCAAATCAGGCGATTCCAGTCAGATGCGCGCCCGATTGTGTGGGGTGAGGGCGTCACGATGGCCAAGGCGAAAGCGGCTGCCAAGCCGGCGAAGGCGGGCGGTCCCCTGGTGTCGCCCCTGGCCCCCAAAACCTATCCCAAATTGCCGCCCTTGGCGGGCGTCAGGCTGTCCACCGGCGCGGCCGGCGTGCGCTACAAGGATCGCACCGACGTTCTGCTCGCCGTGTTCTCGCCCGGCACCCAGGTCGCCGGTGTCTTTACCAAATCCAAGACATCTTCGGCCCCGGTCGACTGGTGCAAGGCCCATGTCGCGGCCGGCGCGGCGCGGGCGCTGGTGGTCAACAGCGGCAACGCCAACGCCTTCACCGGCAAGGCCGGTCTCGACGGCGCCCGCCAGGTTGCCGAATCCGGCGCCGCCGTGGTCGGCTGCAAGCCCAGCGAGGTCTTCCTGGCTTCGACTGGCGTCATCGGCGAGCCGCTGCCGCACGCCAAGATCACAAAAATGCTCGGCACGCTGGCGCAGGAGGGCGCCGCCGACGGCTGGCGCGCCGCCGCCGAAGCCATCATGACCACCGATACCTATCCCAAGATGGCGACGGCGCAGGCCATGATCGACGGCAGGCGCGTCACCCTCAACGGCATCGCCAAGGGCTCGGGCATGATCGCGCCCGACATGGCGACGATGCTGTCCTTCGTCTTCACCGACGCGGCTTTGCCGGGTGCCGTATTGCAGGAACTGCTCAGCGCCGGCGTCAAGAATTCGTTCAACGCCATCACCGTCGACAGCGACACCTCGACCAGCGACACGCTGCTGCTCTTCGCCACCGGCAAGGGCGCGCACCATGCCAGCATCGCCAAGGCGAGCGACAAGCGCCTCAACGATTTCCGCCACCGCCTGGACGCGCTGCTGCTCAACCTCGCGCTGCAGGTGGTGCGCGACGGCGAGGGCGCACAGAAGCTGATCCGCATCGACGTGACCGGCGCAGAGTCCGACGACGCCGCCAAGCGCATCGCGCTGTCGGTCGCCAATTCACCTCTGGTCAAGACCGCCATCGCCGGCGAGGACGCCAATTGGGGCCGCATCGTCATGGCCGTCGGCAAGTCCGGCGAGGCCGCCGACCGCGATAAGCTGAAAATCTCGTTCGGCAACCAGGTCGTCGCCGAAAACGGCGAACGCGCGGCCAAATACAACGAAGCCGCCGCCACCAAGGCCGTGAAGGGCCGCGAAGTCGAAATCGCCATCGACATCGGCCTTGGCAAAGGCATCGCCCGCGTCTGGACCTGCGACCTGACTCACGGCTACATCGACATCAACGGCAGTTATCGCAGCTGAGTTAACGCGGATTGGGAAAACGCTGTCGGCAGGTTTGGATTTCCCGCCGCGTGATCGGCGCTCGCCGGGCTGACTTGATGAAACAGGCTGAGTTGCCCGTAGGCCTCTTTCATCTTGCCCGTGCGTCTTTTTTGATCGGAATCCGACTTGGCAACTGCAGCAATGCCAGCCGGGCTCGTGCCACGTTGGCATAGTTCGAGTGTGAAGCCGCCGCGAGATCATATTGCGCAATCGCCGCTTTTATCTTTCCTTCATTGCGCAGTATGGCGCCATAGATGAGGTGAAGCTCTGGCTTCTCATTCCCCAGTTTCGCGCCGATCGAGAAATACCTAGCGGCTTTGACGAAATCTCGCCGGAGATAGTGCATTTCGCCCAATCTGATGTACGGAAACCCGAAATCCGGGTTGCGATCAATGGCGATCCAATATTGTCCTTCCGCGTTGCCGAGGTCTGGCCGCATCCGAAAAACGTCGCCCAGGCCGTAGTGGGCGTAAGAATTGTGCCAATCGACCGCGATTGCTCTTTGATATTGTTCAATCGCCGCATCGTAGGACTTTCGATCACTGAAGATTTTCGCCAATCCGGAGTGGGCCAGCGAATTGCTGCAGTCCAGGATAATGGCCCGCTTAAACTCAATCTCCGCGAGATCTGGCTCCCCTTCATCCACCAGTGTGCTGCCATAATTGTTGTGAATGGTCGCCAATATCCAGCGGTCGAGGTTCTTGCCTTCATCAAGCGCCGAGACGAAGTCACGCTCGGCAGCCGCATAGTTGTTCGCGTCACGCTCGATGATCCCCCGCAGGTTGATAGCCGCGACCCGATTGCTATCGCCCCAAGGCCGGTCCTTGATGATGGACTTCAACTCGTTTGGGATTCTGGGGTCGACGACGTTCGTGCGGTAGTCGGCGGAAGCGACAAAATATGGCTGCGTTTGCCATACAATCTTGCGACCGCCCTGACGCAACAAGTCCGCTAGGTCTTGACCTGGACCGAACCGAAAGGCGGCTTGTTCCGAACTCATTCGCACGGTCAGCAAGAACCCGTCTTTGCCTTGCGTAATTTCTCCTGACACGAAATTGCGGTTCGAGAGATGAAGATAGCGCAATGCCGACGAGAGGAATACCTTGAGCGAGTTACCAGTGCCCGGCGTCATCGCTTCGGGCGCCTCAGTCTCAACAAATACGTGTTCCTGCTCCAGGCGGGTCCGCCCACTGTGTATGACGTCTGCGACGGCATCGTTCAGTTTCTGCGCCGTCACGTCCGGTGTGTAGCCGTCCTCGGCTATCGTCCTGGGCACCGATAGAGGCTGGATAGCCAGCGAGTCGTCAAATAGCTGAATGGCGATCTGATAAACCAGCGCGGCCACAAGGCTGATGGCCGGAACGGCTGCAACTAGGAAATTGAACGCCTTCGCGACAGACTTGAATTCAATATCCTTCAGTCGTCCCCAAGCAATTTGCAGCCGCGATTGCGTCGTGTTTGTCCGATGCTTCATCGCCCGCAGCCCCCATGTCGGTTTCCACCTCGACGTGAAACAGGATGGCGAAACTGGACAAGACAGACAATGGATATCTCAAGGCAAGCGAACCTCGCATCGAGATATCGCGTACAAGAAACCGCTATCACGTCTGGAGTCGTCGCGGCGGATTTGACCCACGGCTACATCGACATCAACGGCAGCTATCGCAGCTGAGGCCCGTCACGCCAGCGGCGGTTTCTTGAGCAGTTCGGCGTTGACCTCGCGGTGCGACCATGCATCCAGCAATATCTTCACCTGGCTCAACGTTTCGGTGTAGCGAAGCACGGCATTGGGCACCCCATCGCTCGCACCCGCCGCTTCCATGGTCTTGAAAGGCGCCTTGGCGCTCGCTTTGCCGACCGGCGTGCCGGTGTTGTCGACGTCGCAACCCGTGACCGCGGCCTTGCGCAGCGCCGTCTCGCGCGTTCTCAACTCCGTCAGAAGAACGTCGAGATCGCTCATGGACGCCGGCTTGACCGCCCGGCCGCCGACGAAGACCATTTGCGATAGCCCGAGCACTTCGAGCAACTCGTTCGGAACGGAGAAGGTCGCAAGTCTGAAGCCACCGACGATCATGCCCATCCCGACGATGAGACTGAAAACCAGCGCCTGAACCTTGTAGAGGTCCAGTTCGGAATCCGACATGATCAGATCGCGCCAGCGTGGCTTGCCCTTGCCCGGATCGTTGAGCGGCAGGACGCCGCGGCTGACCAGCCAGGCCCAATTCTCGGTGCTCAAGCGGTTCTTGGTCGTGCCGACGGCCTTCGCGCCCAAAGAACCGATTGCGGAAATGCCCAGCAATTCGACGACGGTCGTCGAGATGCTCGAGAGTTCTCCGGTCTGGAAGACGATGTAGATCAAGCCGTAACTGACCAGAAGCGTGAAAAAGAGTACTTGCAGATTTCCCAGACTCCCCTTGTCGAAGATATCCGATGTCAGCGCGACGGGATTGAGGCAGCGCAGCCAGCTCCACGGCGTCACGGTCGCAAGGCGGCCGGTTGGCAGAGGCACTTCCGGCGGCTTGTCATGCTCGGCGTCGGGATCGGCGTCCTGCTCTTCCTGTGCCTTCTTGTCGCGAGCGCTGTTCATCGTCCGCTGCTCTTCGATCAGGGCGTCTCGCGCCCAATGAACGACGAAGGCGCAAAAGACGTACAGAAAGAGCGTGATGAGTATGCCCCCGACGACCGGCGACCAGGACGAACTGATCTTCACTTCGGCGTTGGCCCACAGCACCGGCGCGAGTTTGCCCGCAAGGCAGGCAACCACGACGACCCGCCGGGTTCGCGGCAACAATTCGCCGTTCGCGCTTCGCGGCACGTCCATCTGAAGCAGCGCGTTGTCGTCCTCCTTGATCTGCAGGTTCTGCGCGATGGGCTTTTGCTCGGCCGCGCTCAAATTGCTCGCGACAAGGCGGGCTTCGGTCACGGGCGGCGCGTAGGAACCTTCGGGGACATGGGGATCGACGAAGAACGTTCTCAAATGCAATTGGGAAAGATCGCCCGCGCCCAGCACGCCCGAGAGCACGACCTGGGTCTGCGAGCCGGCGCCGATCAACTGTGTCGTCGTCAAAAGGGAATGCGGAACCAATCCGGCGGCACGTTGCGCCAGCGGCGCATAACTCGACCCCAGGCAATCGGAGCCTTCGATCTGGCCTGCGGCTTGCGGGTGGGTATCGACGCCAGGCACCTGCGCGGCGCACGGCTGGACCGCCATCGCCAGCACGAGCGCCGCCAGGGCGACGACCTTGCGCCGATCGGCTTGGCCGGTCGCGGCGCGCACGATGCTGCTGATATCCATTGGTGGCCCCCTGAAATCACCAAGCCGCTTTGAAAGACGCCACCAACGCTTGGTCCGCTGCCCGGTAGCATAGTTTCGCCGCCAAGCCTGCGCAACGCCTCGAAGCATCGCCGGCGCGTGCAGCCGAGCCGCGATTGCGCTAGACCGGCAGTCAAGTCCCACCCGTAAGACGGCGAGTAAACATCTCAGCAGCAATGCCAACCGTACCCGACACCAGGCTGGTCGAAATCAGCGACGCGCATTTTCGCTGGCTGCTTGGAAAGGCCGAGGCGCCGGATGCCGCGCTCACGCTGCCGTCCGGCGGCGTCGACGGGCCTGAGACGTTGCGGATCGTGCGCGGCATGACGCGCCGCCTGCACGAGGCCGGCGTCAAAGCAAGCTGGATGATCATTTGCGGCAACGAAGTCGTCGGGTTGTGCAGCTACAAGCAAGCGCCCAAAGAGGGCGTCGCCGAAATCGGCTATGGCGTCGCCGTCAGCTGCCGGGGTCGCGGCCACGCCACCCGCGCCGTCGCGGCGGTCCTGGACCATGCGCGGGGCGACCCCGCCGTGAACGTCGTCGTCGCCGCGACGGCCGTGGCCAATAGCGCCTCGCAGCGTGCCCTGGAGCGCAACGGCTTTGTCCAAACCGGCACCGGCAACGATCCCGACGACGGCGATATGATGTTCTGGCGCCGCGATTTAAGTTAGTTTTAAGCACGCCTTTAATCCGGCCTTAATGGGCACCGCGCCACCATGACGACATCCGCGTTCAGGCTTGTACTCGTGGCGGCCTGCGCGCTGATCGATCCGGACGGCCGCGTGCTGATCGCGCAGCGCCCGCCGGGAAAGGCGATGGCGGGGCTATGGGAATTTCCTGGTGGAAAGGTCGAACCGGGCGAGCGGCCGGAAGAGACGGTGATACGGGAGCTCTCCGAGGAGTTGGGGATCGCGGTGAAGGAGCCGTGCCTCGCACCCTTCACCTTCACCTCGCACACCTACCCGGATTTTCAACTGCTGATGCCGCTCTACGTCTGCCGGCGCTGGGACGGAACCGTGACGGCGCGCGAGCACAGCGCGCTCAAATGGGTGCGGCCGCGCGACTTGAGCCAGTATGCGATGCCGCCGGCCGATTTGCCGCTCATCCCGATGTTGCGCGATCTCTTGTAAGCCGCTTCCTGCGCGACAAAAGCGGCGCGACGGCCATCGAATACGCCATGATCGCGGCCTTCATCTCGATCCTGATCGTGGTCGGCGTCACCAGCCTCGGCTCCACGCTCAAGACATTCTTCCAGTCGCTGGCGGCCTGGGTTTAGAGCGTCCGATCGAGCCATCCCTTTGGATCACGCCCGATCTTCATACCACTGCACGGCTTCAGCAAATTCCGTCTCCGCCTGGGGATGAAGGCGAACTTCGACCGTCACTTCAACCGCGACCAAATCCGCGCGCGAACATCGGCCCACCCCACTCCGATTGAAGGATTGGCTTCAAATTCAGCATAGCGTTGCTCGGCCTCGTCGAGCTGCGCTTTGGTCAGAGGTGGAACATCCTCAGGATTGGCCGCAACGCTGTCCCACAGTTCCTCCGCGAGCTGAATTCGTTCGGCTGGGCTGAGCTTGAAGAGAAAGGATAGATCGTTCATCGCGAACCTGGAATTGAGTACAGCATACAACTATTTCGACGATTCCGCTCGCGGTTTGTTCGGCAATACAACTTCTGATGTTCCCAGCGCTTGCGCCAGCCGCGCTTTCGCGCTGCCGGGTTTGAGCGGCTGCTGCTGGCTTTCGTGCGGCGACCAGCCCGTCAGGTAGACGATATCGAATGTGGCGCGCAGCTTGCCGTCGGAATCGGCGAACTCGGTTGCGTAATGCGCCAGCGCCGCCGCCAGCAGGGCGCGCGAGATCGGCTTGCGGCTGCGCTCAACCAGCGCGTT